>OBLU010000866.1_pt1 | contig 28225 bp, 29 predicted proteins | sample 1518681 | NCBI WGS metagenome assembly OBLU01 (sample SAMEA3539304, study PRJEB22396) | soil metagenome | biome: tundra; feature: field; material: soil | place: USA | collected 2010-05 | depth 0.15 m
ATCTTTTTCGAATCGCCTTATCGATTAGCGAAAACTCTCAGGGTCTGCATCGACATCATGCCGGATCGACAACTCTGCGTCGCTCGTGAGCTCACTAAAAAATTCGAAGAGTTCCGCCGCGGCACCGCCTCTGAACTCCTTACCCATTACGAAGCGAAGCCGCCGAAGGGCGAGATTATTTTGCTTGTTGCTAGATGAGATTCAAAACCATCTCGTCACATTTCACCCGACACCGTTGTGGAACGTTTCGAGTCGATTGGTTTTCACTCGTCGATCGGCTACAAGACGCGCGTGTAAGCTATTGTATTGCTTACAAGAAACATGTTCGTTCCGGACGCTGCGATGGTAAACGAATTCGCCCTAAAATCGAGTTCGCTTGAACTCGACGAGCTTCCGATAGTACTCGAGTTCGTTCTTGAGGGGATCCTTCACGCGGTCGATGAACTCCGGCGACAAAACAGAGGTTGCAGGTGTCACGTTATCATAACGGTGTTGAAGCTTCACACCCAATAGGCCTGACAACTTCTCTAAATCTACCTTATAGTTTTCAAACTCTCCGATAAAAAAGCAGCGATCCAAGGGCAGAGAGCCTAGATAGACGCGGTACGGCTCTGCTATGCTTTGTATGGTCAAAAGAGTATTTAGCTCTGCGGGCGTTTTTTGTGACAGCTCAAGCATCTTCGAATAGTTTAGCTCCTGGAGCCGACCGTCAAAATCGACCTTCAAAGCCCGTGAAACATGATGGCACCATTCCGATAGCAGGCGATCATAAGGATTCCGAATCCAAAAAATGAAGCTATCTCCTTCTTCCAAAAATGGAGCGATAGAATCATAGAAGAAATGTCCGTGCACAATCATCTTGTTTCCTTTTCCATTTTGACTGCGAACAATGGTCATAATTTCCGGGATGGAAATCGGGTAGTCTATCTCGGCAAAGTCTTCGAAGGTGCACTTTTCCCCAATGAGGCAAATCTGCCGCCTTCGGTTTATATACATGCTCCGAATCTTAAGATTTGAGGTTTCGAGCGCAGTCCGAAACGATGTTCCGGCCGTCTTCGGGATGTGAATACTGAAGATCATGTCGAACAATGACTCTGAGGCGAGAGCAAAAAAAGAGAAGTATTTGCCTAAACAGTTGGATGGCGACGCCTACGTGGCCTAAACATGAATGTTGCTTGAGACCATCGCCAGACCGCGAGGAATTTGGTCCCTATCGCTATTTTTTCGTGGCTGTCACTGCTAGAACTTCATCTGACAAGCGACCCTGGATCACGTCAATATAGCAAATCAATCATTTCGTCGATGCTCCGGACGCGATCGGCAATACCTCCTTCCATTGCTGGCGTTGCGCGCGAGCTCACGAAGAAGTTTGAGGAATTCCGCCGCGGCACCGTCTCCGAACTTCTCGCTCACTCCGAAGCGCGTTCTACCAAAGGCGAAATCGTGCTGGTCATTTCATCAAAGTAGGTGCGTTCGCGTCATCGCTGCCCGGCAAAAAACAACAGAATCAGACAACTGCCTATCAAGAACATGACGACACCAATTTTCTTTGCTTCTGGGACCCCGCCGAAACAGCTAGCGAGCCAAGCTACTCCTCCTGCGCAGCAAGCCATAACCCACACAGATGCATCTTCCTCTGGCTTGAAGATTGCCTTTCCGCTTGTCAAAGTCGCGGTTCTGTGTGAATTTGCGCGGCTTTTCCCCGAAGCATTTCCTGTCTCTGTATGAGTTACGCAATTATTAAAACTGGCGGACGGCAATACCGCGTTGCAGAAGGCGACACGATTGATGTCGATCTTCTCGACCTGGAAGCGGGCAAGACCGCGACTTTTGGCGACGTGTTGATGCACGCCGACGGCGACAAGCTCACACATGGCGATCCGCTGATTTCAGGCGCAAAGGTGACCGCGGAAGTGGTCGAGCAACGCAAGGACAAGAAAGTCATCGCGTTCAAATACCGGCGGCGCAAAGGCTATCACCGCACGGTCGGACATCGGCGGAAACTGACGCGAGTAAAGATCAAGAGCATCAGCGCTGGATCGAAAAAGACCGCGGCGAAGAAGGAAGAATAGCCAGACTCTCAGCTCTCAACTTTCGACTAATAGCTTCCTAAAATGGCACATAAAAAAGGACAGGGCAGCGTTAAGAACGGCCGCGATAGCGTCAGCAAGCGGCTGGGTGTGAAAAGATTTGGCAGCGAATTGGTCGTAGCCGGAAACATCATCGTACGCCAGCGCGGGACGAAATTTTTGCCAGGGAGAAACGTCGGGCTCGGTCGTGACTACACCATTTTTGCGCTGGTCGATGGCAATGTGCGCTTCGATCGCGCGGGCCGGCGAGTGAATGTCGATCCTGTCGCCGCTTCGAAAAAGTAAGCTACGCCCTCTTTTGCGGTCCAGTTCGGGTCTATCTCAGGGATTGTGAACTCCAGCGGGTTTGCGGTATAAACGAATTTCGCTCATGAAATACAACACGTTTCTCCTCTTTGGCGCCCCGGGCAGCGGCAAAGGCACACAGGGAAAAACGCTCGGCACCATCCCTCGCTATTTCCATTGCGCCTGCGGCGATGTTTTTCGCTCGATCGACACGCGAACAAGAGTCGGTCGCGCCTTTCTCGATTTCTCAAGCAAGGGCGAGCTCGTGCCAGATGAAGTAACGGTTGAGCTTTGGAAGGAAGCGATCGCCGCAGCGGTGGATGCGCACAAGTTCAAACCTGACATCGACACGCTTGTGCTCGACGGGATTCCGCGAAATGTCGCGCAAGCAAAGATCATGGAGAGACTGATCGACGTTAAAAAAGTTTTTCACCTTTCCTGCCCCAATCGCGACACGCTTTTTTCTCGATTGAAAAAGCGCGCACTCAAAGACAATCGGCTCGACGACGCCAACGAGCAGGTTATTCAGCGCCGGCTCGAGACCTACGACAACGAATCGAAGCCGGTGCTTTCCCATTATGCGAAAGAAATGATCACGGTGGTTGACGCGACGCAGCCGCCGTCGAAAGTTTTGTTCGATATCCTCGCCAGTTTGAACGGCGTGGATGGTCAGCATGAGCCAGGCACAGTTTGAAAATTTCACCGCTTCGAGTCTCTATTGCGAGAAATGCAAGGCGACCATGCCGGTGCGCGAGCGGCTGCTCTTAGTCCTGCCGAACAAGGAAATCTTCGATTATCTCTGCACCGGTTGCACGTCCTCGGTTGGTCAGCGTGAAGTGACGGCCGGCGACAAGCTTATGGCGCAAGCGATGACTGCGCAAAGCCGGCGACGTACACGCGCGCATCAGTTGGCGCCGTAATTCGGCATGCGCATCGTTTTTATCGGCACGGGGGAAATCGGCGTGCCGACGTTGCGTGCGCTGCAACACTCAAGCGAACACGAACTCACCGGAGTCGTGACGCAGCCCGACAAACCGGTCGGGCGCGATCAAAAAATCACGGCGGCGCCGATCAAAGCTGCGCTCACCGGAGCGAAGATGTCGATCTTGCAACCGAAGCGGATCAAAGATCGGCAGTCAATCGACGAAATCCGCGCGTTGCAGCCGGACGTAATCGTGGTGATGGCTTATGGACAAATTTTGCCGCGCGACGTGCTTCAGATTCCGCACGTTGCTTGCCTGAATCTCCACGCATCGCTGTTGCCGCGCTGGCGCGGCGCGGCGCCAATTCAAGCGGCGATCGCCGCCGGCGATCGCGAGACCGGGATCACACTCATGTACATGAATGAAGGACTCGACACCGGAGATATTTTACTTCAGCGCAAGATCGATATCTCGCCCACCGACACCGGCGGATCGTTGCACGACCGGCTCGGCGAGATCGCGCCGGAGGCGCTGCTTGAATCCTTGTCCCTATTTCCCAGCAAGAATGCCCCACGTGTTCCTCAAGACGAAGCGCACGCCACTCTTGCACCGAAGCTAAATCGCGAAGACGGCCGAATCGATTGGACGGAACCTGCCGAAGTTATCGAGAGAAAGATTCGCGCCTTCAATCCGTGGCCCGGCGCGTTCACCGTTCTCCTCGGAGATCCAAACAAACCGCGCAAACTGAAGATCTTTTCTGCATCGATTATCGATCTTAGCGGACAGCCGGGAGAAATCCTGCGGCGCAAGAATGAAATTGTGATCGCGACCGGAATGCGGTCGCTCTCGCTGGACGAAGTGCAACTAGAAGGAAAAGGACGGATGAGCGCGTCCGAATTTATGCGCGGATTCCCGAGCGACGGGTGGATCGACCGCTCCGCGGGCGATGTTAAGTAATCGCGGCTTCGCCCTGGCTTGTCATCGAACAAGGGACTACTCGATCCACCATTTTGCTTTTCAAGATCAACATGTTCTGTTTGATCATTGTCGCTCTATGGCCACCGAGTCGCCCGCCTATAAACGTATCGTGCTCAAGTTGAGCGGCGAAGCGCTGCAAGAACGCGGCGGCCGGGACAACATTTCGCCGCCGATTGTGCGCGAAGTAGCCGAGCGGATTAAACAAGTGCACGATCTTGGCGTGCAGGTAGCGGTGGTGATCGGCGGAGGAAACATCTGGAGAGGAATGACAGCAGCAGGACGTGGAATGGATCGCACCACCGCTGATTACATGGGCATGCTCGCCACGGTAATTAATGGCATGGCGTTGAAAAGCGCGCTCGAGGAACTCGGCGTCCAAACACGCGTGCAATCGGCGATCGAAATGAAGAACGTGGCTGAGCCATTCATTCTGGGCCGTGCGATCCGACATCTTGAGCTGGGCCGGGCCGTGATTTTTGTCGCCGGGACGGGAAATCCCTATTTCTCAACCGACACAACGGCGGCGTTGCGCGCGAGCGAGATTCGCGCCGATGTTATTTTGAAAGCGACGAAAGTGGACGGCGTTTATGATCGCGATCCAAACGTCGATCCCAACGCGCAGCGTTACGATCAAGTCACTTTCGCGGAAGCGCTCGAGAAGCGATTGCGGGTGATGGATTCGACGGCGTTCAGCCTTTGCATGGACAACAAAATTCCAGTGGTCGTGTTCGACATGAACAAGCCGAGCAATATCCGCGACGTTGTGCTTGGCCGGAAAGTTGGGACGTTGGTTTCAAATTGAAGCAAACTCAATTCAAGATCTAGGCATATGAGCGACGAAGACATTCTTCTGGAAGCGGAAATGACGATGGAAAAAAGCGTCGATTACATGATCCACGAGTTCTCAGCCGTGCGCACAGGCAAGGCGTCGCCGGCCCTGGTGGAGAACGTCGACGTGGAAGCTTACGGGTCGACCATGAAGTTGAAACAACTCGCGCTCATCACTACGCCGGAACCGCGATTGCTCGTCGTGCAACCGTTCGATGCCAGCACCGTGCAAAGCATCGAGAAGGCGCTCAACGAATCGAAGATCGGCATCACACCCGCGGTCGATGGAAAAATTATTCGACTTCCGATTCCTGAACTGTCCGAAGAGCGGCGCAAAGATCTCGTGCGATCGCTTGGCAAAATGGCCGAGGAAGCTCGTGTGCGTGTGCGCAGTAATCGGCGCACGGCGCTCGACGAAGCGAAGAAGCTAAAAACGTCGGGCGGTCTGACCGAAGACGGCATGCATGATTTAGAAACGGAAGTGCAAAAACTGACCGATCGATTTGTGAAGTCAATCGACACTCATATCGAGCACAAAGAAGCCGAGATCATGAAGGTTTGATTCTTCTGTAGCGACGTTCTCTACAAGCGCACCGAGGACGAACGCTGGCACTGGAGAGACGATTCCGCGCCCATTGTCATTCCGAGCGAACGCGAGGAATCTCCCAAGCTATCCAACGCGTCTTTGCGAGGTCCCTCGCTCGGCCGGGTAGTGCTACCGCGCCGCTACAGTTACAACCTAACCAGATCGAGCAGGAACTGGCACCAGAGATAAATCATCCCGCGCCAGGAATATTTTACGTCGCCACCATCCGTTTGTTTAAGAACGCCTTTGCGGATGTTGTGCGCGATCTGGTCGCGCAAATCGTTTTCCATTTCGAGCTGGATTCGGTCGTCATCCAACGCATCGATTGTATCCACTTCCACGCTGTTCTTGCGCAAGAATTCGCGATGGCTGTGATAAAGCTGCCAAAATGATTGATCCGGCCGTTGCCGATTGATCCGAAATTGCGGCGTCAATTTCAAGCCGTAGGAAAGCGGATAATTCCAAGTCGTCCAGATCGTGCCGCCCTTCGCTCGCGAAGAAATCCTCAAATAATAAAATGAAAGATCGTGCTGCTCGTTCAGGCAGATCGTCGCCTGCGCTCGATCTTCCTCTTTGTAAAACAAACGGAAGAATTGCCGGTAATCCTCCCAATCCCAGCCGGCGTCGTTTACGTGCACGAAGCCTTCGCTCTCGATCTCGCGCGTAATTTCATTGAGCGTCGGAAAAATTTCGGATGACGGCGGTGTCTTGGGACGAAGCCGTTTCTCCTTCGGCAAACGGAGTGCGCGGATACGCGTTAGAATTTCCAGCCACGGCAAAAACAACCAGCTTAGTGCGGCAGCCAAGCCGAGAATCCACCTATCCGTGATGAAATAGATCGCGAGATAGGAAGAGATGAGAATGCCAAGCGCGCCGGCCTTTTGCGAAAAGGATGTTTGAAAACTACGCAGCGCCACGCTGAGCACCGCCACCCCAAGCGTTAGGAAAAGGCCAAAGAGCATTACGGATTGATCTCGTTCTCGCGCAAAAAATCTTGGAGCTGATCGGTATCGAAATTCGCCAGCACTTTATCACCGGCTACGAACGTCGGCACGCAGGTTTGATCGGAAAGTTCTTTCATCTCCTGGTACGCTTGGCGGTCTTGCCCGACGTCAATCTCAACAAAGCTATAACCATGCTCGGTCAGATAGTCTTTCGCGTCCATGCACCAAGAGCACATTTCGCGGCTAAACAATTTCAATTCTACGGTCACTGCGGGAATAGACAGGCGTGGATTGTCGCGGTCAACAGACGGTCGTCAATACGACTTGGCCCAAATAACGCGGCGTGAACTTGGCTCGCCGGTAAAAATGCAGCGACCTTTTTCGGATTCTCCAAATGGAATTACGCGGATCGTGACTTTAAGATCGTTCTTGATTTGTTGTTCAGACTCGCGTGAGCCGTTCCAGTGCGCGAGAGCGAAGCCACCGTGGATTTCTGGTTTAGAGGAATTTTTCGGCGTGAAGAAATCGTAAAAATCTTTTTTTGATTCGATGACGCGCGTTTGTTCGTCGCGGAATTTCTTCGCGCGTTCGAAGAGACTTTGTTGGATCGAATCGAGTATTTCCGGGACGCGCGAAACGATTTCCTGGCTCGACATCGATGCTTTCGTTTTCATCGGTTGATCGCGCCGGCTGACAGCAACTGAATTGCTTTCGAGATCGCGTGGGCCGATCTCGACGCGCAGTGGAACGCCTTTTTTGATCCACTCCCAATTCTTGGTGCCACCGCCGATGTCGCGCCGATCCACATCGACTTCGAGTGCGAGATCGGCATAGCGTTGGTCGCGCAATTCGCGCGCAAGTTTGTCGCAAGCCTCGAGTACTTTGGCACGCGTTTCTTCCTTGGGCGTGATTGGCAGAATCATGATCTGCGTCGGCGCAATCCGCGGCGGCAAAATCAATCCGTCGTCGTCGCCGTGTGTCATGACGACGGTGCCAACCATTCGTGTGCTCATCCCCCAGCTCGTCGTCCAGCCAAATTCCTGTTTGCCTTCGCGGTTTTGAAATTGAATCCCGCTCGCGCGCGAAAAGTTTTGCCCGAGGAAATGCGAGGTGCCGGCTTGGATCGCTTTCCGGTCCTGCACCATTGCTTCGATTGACAATGTTTGCACTGCACCAGGGAACCGTTCGCTCTCGGATTTCTCGCCGCTGTAAACCGGAATGGCGAGATGATCGCGGACGAATTTTTCGTAAACATCGAGCATCTGCTTCGTCTCCGCGCGCGCTTCCGCTTCGGTTTCGTGAACAGTGTGGCCCTCCTGCCAAAGAAACTCCGTCGTCCGCAAAAACAAACGCGGCCGCATCTCCCAGCGAACGACATTGGCCCATTGGTTGATCAGAATCGGGAGATCGCGGTACGATTGCACCCATTTCGCGTAACTCGCGCCGATAATCGTCTCGGAGGTCGGCCGCACGACGAGCGGCTCGGTTAACGGGCTCGATGGTTTCATTTTTCCATCGGCATCAACCTCCAATCGGGTGTGCGTGACGACCGCGCATTCTTTGGCGAAGCCTGCGACGTGCTCCGCTTCCTTGGCGAAATAACTCAGCGGAATGAAGAGCGGAAAATATGCGTTGCGATGTCCGGTGGCGCGAAACATCGCGTCGAGCTGACGCTGCATGTTCTCCCAAATGCCGTAACCCCACGGGCGGATGACCATGCAGCCACGCACATCCGATGGCTCGGCCAGTTCCGCCGCGCGAACGACCTGCTGGTACCATTCTGGAAAATCTTCCTCGCGACGCGGACTAATCGCAGTCTTCGCCGTGCTTGGATTGGACATTGCGACAGCAATTAAGCGCGCGAAGTCGAAATGACCAGTCGCCATTTCACGGACGGCAGAACGCATCGCAATAAGATCAACAAGCAATGTGGCGGCTGTCCCCAGCCGCTCTGCTTTAATTCTGCGCGTGAGGACACGCGCCTCTACACCTACAAATTTTGGGCGACGATCTGCCCGCGCTCGGTATAACCGCCGGCGAAATCGATGCTACAGACGCTGCGATAACGCGCGTGCGGTCCGTAAGCTGCGCCGGCGTAATTGAAGTTAGGATTAAAAATGTTCTGGCGATGTTTTCGTGCCGGCAACCCGTCGTCGATGATGAGCGCAATGACAATGTCGCGCGCCGTCGTCTTTCCATAAGCGATGTTTTCGCCCCAACTCGAGCTCCACGCTCCATATCGGCTCATTCGCGCGCCGGGATTGCTTCGATCGCTGCCGTCGTGACCCATCGCGCCGTTCATCTGTTCCGCGCAATGATCAGCCGCGCCACGGCACATTCCCGGCGACAGCGTCAACGCCGGCAGTGGCCGCACCGAGCGAAGAAAACGGACAGCATCATCAATCGCACCCAGGCCTTCTTTCGTGCACAACCTCATGTGCCCCGGCAAGACAAGGAATCTGCCATCGAAATGCGATCGCAACTCTTCGATATAGCTGGCATAGAGCGCCGGATTTTGACGGGCGAGATTCATCTCACGGATTACAGCGCTGCCGGAGACGCATTCTTCTCCGGCGAAAACTTGATTCGAGAAAAATGGAACGACGAGAACGAGAGACGCGGCGAAGAACGTGAGGCGGGTCATTATAATTTCCATAAGCACGTCGAGTGCCAGCCAACTCGCGATCCATCCCGTGCTTCGCGGTCGGAGACCTTGCGATCTTCGATTTGACACTCGCTGCCGCGTCTCGTAGTTTCCGTGCCTTTTTCACCCCTTGATGAAAACGTTTTCTGCCAAAGCTTCCGAGATCCAACGCCAGTGGTGGATCATCGACGCCAATGACCAAATCCTTGGCCAGGTTGCCGTCAAAGCTGCAATTCTTTTGCGCGGCAAAGAGAAAGCCATCTTCACGCCTCACGTCGATACTGGCGACTTCGTCATCGTGATCAACGCCGAGAAAGTGCGTGTGACCGGAAAGAAGGAAGACCAAAAAAGCTACATGAGTTTCTCGGGCTTTGTCGGCGGCCACAAGACGGAGAACTTGGGTTCGCGGCGAGCGCGCCATCCGGAATTGCTGGTGGAACGGGCCGTGCGCGGAATGATTCCGCACAATCGCCTCGGCCGCTCGGTTTACACGAAACTGAAAGTCTATTGCGGCGAAACGCATCCCCATAGCGCGCAGCAACCGCAAACGGTGGCGCTGAAATAATTGGAGTCATCAATGGCAAAAACAGAAGAATTCATCGCTACCGGCCGTCGCAAAACCTCAGTCGCGCGCATTCGTATGACGGCAGGCAGCGGCAAGATCGACATCAACGGCCGGAATTTTGAAGATTATTTCCCGACCCCGCCGTTGCAGAACACGGTGCTTCACCCGCTACAAACCGCGAAAGTTGTCAACGCTTACGATCTCTCAATTAACGCCACTGGTGGCGGCGCGACCGGTCAGGCCGGGGCCGTGCGTCTGGCGATTTCGCGCGCGCTTCTCCAAGTCGATGCAAGCTTGCGCGCCACACTCAAAGCCGAAGGTTTACTGCGCCGCGATCCGCGGATGAAAGAGCGGAAAAAATCGGGGCAACCCGGCGCGCGCAAACGCTTCCAGTTCTCGAAGCGGTAATTTTAGTGTAGAGGCGGCTGTCCTCAGCCGCATTGGAAAAGCTGCGTCTCTCGAAATAACTATTTCGGCTTTGCAGCAGCGCTCGGAGTCGGCGCTGCGTTTGTCGGCGCAGGCAACGCCGGGCGCGCCAACATCGGAGGCGGACTCGCTGCATTTGCAGGAACAACCGTCGATCTTGCGCCAAGCTGTTGCGACAAACCGCTCCCTTTAAGCGAGCGCAATTGCAGACTGGCCTCTCCCGCCACAATACTTTCGCGATATTGCGTCATAATTGCCTCGCAAACGCGGCGCGCGTCGTCAATTCGCCCCTTTGCTTTCAAGAGCTCCACTTGCGCGAGAAGGGCGAATGGCGCGACATAGCTTTTCGGAAAAGTCGCGGCCACTTGCGCGTACATCGACAACGCCTCGTCGCTCTTGCCGATTGATTCGAGATTGGTCGCAATTGCCATGCGCGCCGTGCTCACAAGATCATGCTGCGGATGTTTACTGATAAACGTCCGCAGCGTCTCGTTCGCTTCCGGGAATTTCTTGTCATGGCGCTGCGCTTCCGCGAGCAGGAGATAAGCGCTCGCGCCAGCGGGCGTGTTCGGATAACGCGCAATGATCTGCTCATAATCCTGCGCGCTCTTCGCGCTCGCGAGCAAACCGGCCGCACCGCTGTTCTGCCGTTCCGAGTAAACCCAGTAGCCGGCAAAGCCGATCATCGCGAGCAGTGCAACGATGAGCACTGCGGCGATCTCGTTCTTATATCTAATCCAGAAGACGCGGGCTTCGATCGCCGGGTCGTGAGAAGTAGGAAGAGCTGTCGGCATGGTTCGATGTCGATCTTACGCGTGCGTTTTAAGGGCCGCGAGCGTGCTCTTATGCCATGCGAAGGTTTTCCGCGCAAGCGCGAGAAAACCTATGGAGTGATACGAGTATGCTGGCTGGCCCAGACTTGCCAGTGCCCCTCACGCTTGATGTACACATCGGTGAAAGCAAACTTCACTTCCACGAGCTGGCCTTCCTCGTCGCGGGCCCTGATTCGATTGATCCCCGTCACGATTCCAGCATTGCCCTCCACGCGCACTTTCATACCGGAAAGCTCCATCAGTTCATAATTGGTCTTGTCGGTCTTAAGGGATTCTATGTCTTCCGCCTTGGTGTAGAGCGTACCATTGACGCTGATGATATCAGTCATGTCGCCGGCCAGGTTTTGTTCGAACCAGGTCATGTTGTGCGTCTTGAGAGCCTCGTTCCAATCGTGTTCCATTTGCAGCAAGAGCTTCTCATCCGCTGATTCCTGAGGATTTTTCGTGACCGTATTGACCGATTGAGCGACGGCCGGGGTTATTGAAAGCGCGATCAAAATGGCGAGAACGAGAACCTGTTTCATGGGGCTTGGGCTCCTTTATCTAAGGCATCGCAGCGATCTTGCCGTGTCGCTTCGCAATTCGCAATCATCGAAGCAGATCACCCAAGTCTTGCCCTGAGCACAGCCGAACGGATCGACATCCCCTGTCAGTTACGTCGAGCGCAGCGGCGACATCTCTTTCATCAAAAAAGAAAAATAGGATCGACCTCGCTGCCTTTCTGCATTCGGCGTTGGACGTTGGGCGTTCGGCGTTGGACGTTTGCTTCAATGCAGCCGCATAACAAGCTTTTCATCCCCGGTCCGGTCGAGGTTTCCGAGAAAACGATGGCCGCGTTTTCGCGCCCGATGATCGGACATCGCAGCGAAGATTTTAGGAATCTTTACCGCGACGTTCACCCAAAGCTGCAGAAGCTGTTCGCGACCAAACAGCCCGTCTTCCTTTCCACCTCATCCGCTTGGGGCGTGATGGAAGCCTCTATCCGCAACCTGGTCGATCGCGGCGTGCTTTGCTGCATGTGCGGCGCCTTCTCCGACAAATGGTTCGACGTAGCCAAGCGCTGTGGAAAAAACGCGGAGCCGTTGCAAGTCGAGTGGGGAAAACACATCGATCCGAAGGATATTGATGCAAAGCTCGCGACCGGAAAGTTCGACACTGTCACGTTGATCCACAGTGAGACCTCCACCGGCGTGATGAACCCCCTGCCGGAAATTTGCTGCACGCTCGCCAAGTATCCCGACGTCGTCCTCATCGTCGATACCGTCTCATCCTTCTCCGGCGTCAAGATCGACATGGACGCACTCGGCATTGACGTTCTCCTCACCGGCGCGCAAAAAGCACTCGCCCTCCCACCCGGCTTTTCACTCTTCTCCGCTTCTGACAAGGCTTTCGCGCGCGCTGAAAAAATTCCGAACCGCGGTTTCTATTTCGATTTCCTCGAGTTCAAAAGACAACAAGCGGAGTGGATGACGCAGAGCACGCCGAGCATCGGCCACATCCACGCGTTGCAATCAAAACTCGACGAAATTTTTGAGGAAGGCCTCGAAGCTCGTTTCGATCGACACGCCCGCACCAACGCGCTCGTCCACGATTGGGTGAAAAGAGCCGGCTTCGACTTCTTCGCAGAAGACGGTTACCGCACCAAGACGCTAACCTGCGTAAAAAACACCAAAGGCATCGACGTCCTCGCGATGACCAAAAAGCTGCGCGAGAAACATCACATCGTCATCGACCCGGGTTACGGCCCAATCCAAGGCAAGACTTTCCGCCTGTCCAACATGGGCGATGAAACCGAAGAAACGGTTTCGCATCTGCTTGCGTGCCTGGATGACTGCGGGACGTAAGCAAAGAGAAGGGCGCCTTCGTTTCCGAAAGCGCCCTTCATATTTGATGGCGGTAAGCCGAATTCTGTCAGCCTGATTGCTCAGACCGGACGATCATTTATCTCAATCCCGCTTTCGCGGAACCGCCCGATCCCGCAGTTGCGGGACCATGATGCGACGTTACCCGAGGATCGACGGACCGGCTGTCCTCCCTCTGTTTTGTCTTGCACCGCATGGGGTTTTTCGTGCCTCGCGAATTACTCCGCGAGCGGTGAGCTCTTACCTCGCCTTTTCACCCTTGCCTGCACTTCTTTCAAAGAACCGGCGGTGTCTTTTCTGTGACACTTTCCGTCGCCGCAATTTTACAACTGCGACGCCCGCGTGTTCTACGCGGCATGCTGCCGTATGGTGTTCGGACTTTCCTCCAGCAAGCCTCGCGGCTCACCAGCGATCATCTGCCATCGGCGCTTATCTTAGCACAATTCGGAATTAGAAAAAGGACCGCGGATTACGCCGATATCACGGATAGGCACAGGTTCGGACAGTTATCTCCGATCCGTTTCATCCGCGTAATCCGCGGTTAAATATTCTTTCCGAAATGCAGGAAGCTTGAGCGCCTACGGCTTTTGGCTGTCTTGCGTCTGGGCGCGGGATTGTTCGGTGACGTCACGGGCGCGGTCGAGCGAACGCTTCATCCAATTGTATTCTGAAGCTTGACCTCGCGGCGCGGGCGTCAGTTTCGCGTCAACTGACTGCGTTGCGACAGGTTTGCCTGTGGCCGGCGCCGTGTCGCTTTGCTTCTGACGCAGAAAGAAATATCCCAGGCCGACGACGATGACGAAGATGAGAAAACCACGCATTCTTTGTTTTGGAGCAGTTGCCGAGCCACTGCGAACGGGCATAGAAGAAAAGGGAAACCGCGGATTTCGCGGATGAAAACGGATAAAGAATAATCCGCAGTTCAAAATTCCTTCAACAGTAGAAGATGTCTCGACTCCGCTCGAGATGACAAAGAGCAGTAAAATTTTTGACCGGGTAGCTGTCGATCTTATGCTAAAATTCTCTATGTCACTTTCAATTGGAACCAAAGCGCCAGATTTCACATTGCCCACAAAAACCGCGGATGGCCCGAAGCAAATCAAGTTGAGCGATAACTTCGGGAAGAAAAATACGCTTCTGCTTTTTTTCCCGATGGCGTTCACCGGCACATGCACGACGGAGATGTGCGGAGTGAGTATGGATCTGTCCGCCTACGGCAGTCTGAATGCGGCGATTTACGGCATCAGCGGCGACAATCCATTTGCCCAGGAAGCATGGGCCCAAAAGGAGAAAATCACGGCGACGTTGCTCAGCGACTACGAGCACAAGGTCGCGCAAGCTTACGACGTCGCTTACGATTCGTTCCTGCCGCAAATGAATCTTGGCATGGGCGGCGTGCCAAAACGCGCGGTCTTCATCATCGATCGCAACGGAGTGATTCAATACGCGGAATGCAACGACGACGCGCGCGCACTGCCAAACTTCGACAAAGTGAAAGCGAAACTGGCCGAACTGAAATGACATCCCGCGCACTACGTTGTCATTCCGAGCGAAGCGAGGGACCTCACAATCGAAGCCTGGATCACTCAAAGTATGATACGTGTTCCTATGAGATTGTGAGAGATCCTTCGCTCCCCGAGACGATCTCAGGATGACAGACTAAGAAATGAACGATGAATTTAAAACGCTGAAAAAATTCGACGTGGGCGAAGGCCGCGAAGGATTTTTGCATTCGCTGCCGGCGTTGGAGGAACAAGGCCTCGGCAAGATTTCGCGACTGCCGGTGAGCATTCGCATCGTGCTCGAATCGGTGCTTCGCAATTGTGACGAAAAAAAAGTGCGGCGCAAAGATGTTGAGACGCTGGCGAATTGGAATGCAAAGAAGCCGGCGAACGAAGAGATCCCTTTCGTCGTCGCACGGATCGTTTTGCAAGATTTCACCGGCGTGCCGCTGGTGGTCGATCTTGCGGCGATGCGCAGCGCGGTGAAAAAACTCGGCGGCGACCCGAAAATCATCGAGCCGCTCGTGCCGGTCGATCTGGTGGTCGATCACTCGGTGCAGGTTGATTTCTTCGGATCGGCTGAAGCATTGCGGCTCAATCTGGAAATGGAATTCAAGCGCAATCGCGAGCGCTACCAATTTTTGAAATGGGGACAGCAAGCGTTCAAGACGTTCCAACTTATCCCGCCCGGCATCGGCATCGTGCACCAAGTGAATCTTGAGTATCTCGCGAAAGGCGTGCTTTCGTCGAAAGCGGAAAGCGGAAAGCGGAAAGCGGAAATATTCTATCCGGACACTTTGGTCGGTACTGACTCACACACGACCATGATCAATGGGCTTGGCGTGGTTGGTTGGGGCGTGGGTGGGATCGAAGCGGAAGCCGGTATGCTCGGGCAACCGGTTTACTTTTTGACGCCGGAAGTGGTGGGCGTGGATTTGAGCGGGAAATTGCGCGAAGGCGTGACCGCAACCGATCTTGTTCTGCACATCACCCAGATGCTGCGCGCGCAGAAGGTCGTAGGAAAATTCGTTGAGTTTTATGGCGAAGGCGCGGCGTCGCTGCCGGTTCCGGATCGTGCGACGATCGGGAACATGTCGCCGGAGTACGGTGCGACTATGGGATTTTTCCCAGTCGATCAGGAGTCGGTAAATTATCTGCGCGCGACTGGTCGAACGGATGAACAATGCGCAGCGTTTGAGAATTATTTCCGCGCGCAAAAAATGTTCGGCATGCCGCGTAAAGGCGACATTGATTACAGTGTCGATCTCGCGCTCGACCTCGCGGAAGTACAACCCGGCGTGGCGGGACCAAAGCGTCCGCAAGATCGAATTAATTTACCGGCGCTCGGCGAAACGTTTCGGTCGCTCTTGCAAAAGCCGGTGACAGAAGGCGGTTACGGGAAACAACATGTTGACCTTGCAGCGAAGCATCTCGTGCAACTCAACGGCACACCGCCCCGCGACGAGGAGATGGCTTCGACAGACAAACAGGACCAAGGCATCGAGTCAGGCGATGAACGAAACAAGGTTGAGATGGTGGCAAATCGGCCAACACCGGACACGGCCCGCGAATTAAAAGATGCTGATTCTGATCCGTTCCGGCATGGTCAGAGTCGAATCGGTCACGGCAGCGTGTTGATCGCCGCGATCACGAGCTGCACAAACACGAGTAACCCAAGCGTGATGCTCGCGGCCGGTTTGCTGGCGAAGAAAGCAGTCGAGCGCGGGCTACGCATCGATCCGGCTGTAAAAACTTCGCTCGCGCCGGGATCGCGGGTCGTCACCGATTATCTCAACAAAACGGGATTGCAGACTTATCTCGACCAACTTGGGTTCAACATCGTCGGCTATGGTTGCACGACCTGCATCGGTAACTCGGGGCCGCTTCATCCAAAGATCGAGAAGGCGATTAGTGATTTTGATTTGGTGGCAGCGTCGGTCCTTTCTGGAAATCGCAACTTCGAAGCGCGCGTGCATCAAAACATCAAAGCGAACTTCTTGATGTCGCCGCCGCTGGTGGTCGCATTTGCGCTCGCCGGACGAGTGGATATCGATCTTACGAACGAGCCGATCGGCAAAGACAAAGACGGAAAGGAAACCTTCTTGCGCGATCTTTGGCCGAGCTTGCGCGAAATTCGGGACGCGATGCAATCGGCACTCAGGCCGGAAGTTTTCCGCAGGCTTTATCGCGACTTCGCGGATCAAAATCCCAAGTGGAACGAGATTCCGTCGAGCACAGGCGAAGTCTATCAGTGGGATGAGAAGAGCGATTACATTCACGAACCGCCGTTCTTTAAGGATTTCGCAATGGAGTCGGGGCGCATCCAAGAAATTCGTGGCGCGCGCGCGCTTGGAATTTTTGGGGACTCCGTCACGACCGATCATATTTCGCCGGCCGGCGCGATCAAACCGACTTCACCGGCGGGTGAGTATTTGAAGTCGCGCGGGATTCAACCGGAAGATTTCAACAGTTACGGCAGCCGGCGCGGCAACGATTTGGTGATGACGCGCGGCACGTTCGCAAACGTTCGGATCAAGAATTTGATGGCGCCCGGGACAGAAGGCGGCGTCACGATCCACTATCCGGACGGCGAGCAGATGTCGATCTTCGACGCGGCGTTGCGTTATCAAGAAGAGAACGTGCCGCTCGTTATTTTAGCGGGCCACGAATATGGGACGGGATCTAGTCGCGATTGGGCGGCGAAAGGAACGCGACTGCTCGGCGTGAAGGCAGTAGTGGCGGCAAGTTATGAACGCATACATCGATCGAATCTCGTCGGCATGGGCGTACTGCCTTTGCAATTTCTCGATGGAATAACGGCGCAATCGCTCGGGCTTGATGGTTCGCAAACGTTCTCGATCGGCGGTTTGTCCGACGCAATTCAACCCGGCCAGCAACTAAAGCTAGAGATCCAAGGCAAAGATCGACAATTGCGTTACGTGCCGGTGAAATTGCGAATCGATACGCCGATCGAGGTAGATTACTACAGGCACGGCGGGATTTTGCCGTTTGTTTTGCGGCAGTTGATGGCGAAATAGATTCGGCGGCCATAGACCGCCGCTACAGAAGAATCGATCTACGCTCGACGGTAATGGGCGAGCCTTCCGCGATGAAGGCGGAGCGTGGCGGTTGACTTAAAGTTTCGGCGAATTGTTCGCCGCAGAGTGTCGCGATCTTGGCGTGAAGTTCGAATGTGTCCGCGTTCCATACTTTCCAGCGGGCATGCTGCACCCGATATTCGCTGCAACCAGCCCGGACAGAAGTGTAACCCCAATAATGTTCGGTGATGAATTCGGCATGCGAGCCGGCCGGAATGGATTGCGGCTCGCCCTGCGCTGTCATCTTGAGTGATTCCCATTTGGTTCCACGACGCCAGGAGTACTCCACTTTGACGCGACCATCGACGTGTTCGATGTCGTGTTTCATCGGCAGCGCAAGATAATGCTCGCCATAAAATGCGCGGGCGACCAGCGCTATGGCGCGGCGCGGAACCAATTCCAGAACAAAAACAACGCCGCGCCGCCACGTATCCGCAGATTTTTTGCGAACGTAAAAGCGCAGGTTCACTTCTTCGAAATCGCGATGGAGTGGGATGGGCAGACCGAGAAGACGCGTATCGAGAAAAAGAAATCCGACGATGCTGACAAACGTCTCGCCGTTCTCATAATCGATCTCGGTGCCGGACGGAACGAGCGGCGCGAGGATGCGAGGATCGATGGCGTAGTTAAGCATCGCCAGATAACGCCAATTGGCGGTGAGAAACGGGTGCACGCCAAAAACTAACTCCCCGAAGCTACTTAGCGCAGAAGTTTCTCGAGGGACGCGTCGTGTTCGGCGCCCAGCTCGGTGGCTCTGGCGTAATGTCGCTTGGCCAATTCCTTAGCCGGCGGCGTGGCCGTTGCGTAGATGACCGCGAGATTAAAGTGCGCATCCGCATACAGCGGATTATTGGAGATGGCCTCGAGCATTTCTTTTTCGGCGGCTTCCTGCCAGCCCTTCTGGCTCGCGGTGATGCCGAGATAATTATGCGCAGTGGCGCTCCTTGGGTTAATCGCGAGCGATTTCGTCAACTCAGTGAGCGCATCATCAAACTTGGCCTGGCGATAGAAAACGATGCCTAACGTGGTGTGCGAGAATTCATCTTTCGGCGCGATCGCGACCGCCTTTTTTAAGGTTAATTCCGCGGCTTTGAGTTTCCCGGTCCGAAAATAGACGACTCCGAGATTGGAGAGCGAGTAAAGGTTGTTCGGACTCTTGGTGAGAATTTCCTGATATTGCTTTTCGGCTGAGCGATATTTGCCGTGATCGAAATCCTCTTTTGCCTGCCAAGCCGTTTCAACCAGTTCGTCCGGAACGCTTGGTTTAAAATTGCCCGGCACACTGGATTCTGGCGGTGATTCATCCGTCTCAGTAGCGAGTTTTGCTTGGCCATCCGGCCCGGCAACTTTGACCGGGTTAGTGGGGGCTTTTTTGGCGAAAGTGAAGCTCGCCTTCAAAGCCGTCGGGTTGTCATCAGAAATCGAGATCACCGGCTGTCGCAGCAGGGCGAGCTCTTCATCGCTCAACTTCGCGATCGGCTGGGCGAGCAATTGGATTTGTTCGTTCAACGTGTCCGACTTGATCTGTAATTTCTCAAACTCAGCGAGCATGAGTTTCTTCGCCTGGTCGCGGCGCGCTTCCTCCTGACGTTCACGCACGACTATATTGCGCAGCATCGCGTTCTCTTTCGCAAGCCGCGCGGTTTCCTCAGGATTGGCGCCGGTTAGCTTGGCTTTGTCCAGTTCGCTGCTCGCCTGATCAAGCTGGGAACGAAGATCGGCCACGGTAGTTTCGAAAATCTTGTTTTGTTTTTGACTCGTAGCCAACTGCTGCCGGAGCTGCTCAATTTGCTGTTTCACGTCAGCGAGTTCTTTTTCCTTTTTCGGCTTGTCCTCGCTGATCGTACGCACGGTCTTCTCGGCGTCGGCCAGCTTCTGTTTCAGATTGGTGTTTTCCGCGCTCAACGTTTGCACGCGTTGTTGCGCGTCTTTCATTCCTTTCAATTTCAGAACGGCATCGTCGCGCTCCTTGGCGGCGCCGGCGATTTGCTTGCTCGCTTTTGCGCTGGCCTCGTCTTTCGCTTTCTCCGCCACCACACGTCCCTTTTCTGCGGTAACCAAAGTCTTCTTCAATTGCGCGATCTCCGCGCGCAAAGCTTCCTGCGCTTTCTTATCGCCAGGACTGCTCGATTGGATTTTCTCCAACGAACTCTCCGCATCGGTGAGCTGGTCGCGGACTTGTTTCTCCGCGCCTTTCGATTTCTCCAGCTCTCCCTGGGCCTGTTCGAGCTTAGTGTTGGTTTCTAGCAAGCGGCCGTTGAGAGAATCCTTTTCCTTCTGCACGGTATCGAATTCACCGCGCGATTTCTGAAGTTCGATCTGAAGTTGATCGACCTTGTCCTGCAATTTCTTAGTCGCGTCCTTAATTGCCGCATCGCTCAGTGCGGCAGCGGAGGCGTTGCCAGCGCGTGGACTGGCGATTTCGACACTCGGTTGGGTCGCTCCAGGAGTTGGCGGAATTACCGGCGCGTTTCCAGGCAACGGCGTCGGGCCGGTCGTGAGATCTTCCTGGGTCGAGGCTTTGCCCTGCACCCGCAAAATGCTCTCGCTCACCTTGCGACTGCGATACTCGACAATCGCAGGCTGCCAGTCGGCATTTCTCTTGCGCAACTCTTCGAGGAGACTTCCGGCAAAGCGGTATTTCGCCAGCGCGGCTTTGAATTGGCTTTCGCGCTCCAACTTTTCGGCCTGTTGCGAAGTCATGTAAGCCTTTAGAAAAACTTCGCTGGGATCGTCCGATTGCGCGGCAAGGCGGCCGCAGCAAAGAAGAGCAAGGAAACCGGCGAGCAAGATCGACCCGATTTTCTTCATGCGATCACGAGGCGAAATCATAGTCCGCCTGGGCGTAGTTTCAATTCCAGCTTCCACCACGAACTAAGAACTAAGCGGAGAGCGTGCCACGCCCGAGCCGTTTGCCTTTGCAAAGCGACTCCAAAAATCTAAATTCCACAATTGTGTGGTGGTCGTAGCTCAATGGTAGAGCTCCAGATTGTGGTTCTGGTTGTTGCGGGTTCGAGTCCCGTCGGCCACCCATTTCTATTCTTAGATTTGGGATTGCGGATCTTGGTTCGGTTCCTGTGCATGGCATGGTGGGTGCTAAGTATCAGTTCATGATTCCCACCGCGGATTTCTTTGACCCCTCCGAACTTCGCGCCGTCCCTCCCGCGTTCTGGAAACGCATCCTCAACGATGAGGAATTGCGCGATTGCGACAATCTCGAAAAACTGCTCGCAGGCTGCGAGATCATCGCCGTGCTGGACGGCAGGGATCTTCTCGCAGCCTAACGAGCAACTTCATTTTCGATTTTAGATTTGCGATTGCCGATTAGGTGGGCTCGCCGTTCTCTTTTCCCGATTCTCCGCGGATTGATAAGCTCCCCGTCTGCGTTCGGAAATCGTAAACGGGCCATTTAATACTGCTACTTGCCGATCTTCGCTTGAGCGCGGTTCGTCGCCGCTTAAAATCGCAATCGGCAATGTCATTGTGCCTGTAGCTCAACTGGATAGAGCTTCTGACTTCGGATCAGAAGGTTGGGGGTTCGAATCCCTCCAGGCACGCACATATATTTATCGCTAGGATCTTATGTTGAAGGCCTTGCTTGCGAGCTGCAAGATCAACCCTCCACTTGGCACTTCTTAGCTACTTATCGAGAGCATCTCCATGTTTCTTGCTCCGCCTTTCAAAGTTGTGGGGCGCGCTTCTTTTAGCGAACGCCCCGAACGCAATTTCGGCCCGGGCTATCCTCTATCATGCTTCCCCCGGCAACGGGGCTGAAGTGTCGAACTGCTTAGATGGCGCAGCGGTCCCACCCCACACCCGTGAAGCCGCGGACCGACGGTATCGGTGCCATTCCACGCGGACATATGCCCCTCTCGGTCCCCCGCGTTTCGCCTTGACAAGGTGTTCATCCGCTCTGTACGGATCGAGTAAACGAAACGGAATCAAGGTATGAAAAAGCAGCCAGCGAAGAAGAGTTCGAAGCCTCCGATCAAGCGTCAACAGATCGTCGTTCTCGTGGACGGTGCGGGAAATTACTACGAGCTTCCTCGATCGACGCTCGAGCGCAGCAGAGTGGATGACCGCCGCAAGAAGAAGGTCGAGGATGATCTTGAGGATAGGCCGGCCGAATTTATATACATCAACGCCCCTACCATCCCAGGAAGTATCGTGGCGGCTCCTTTTGTGGGTGGACGTCAGCTTCACTATGCGGGGTTCTACCTGAGCTCGACCAAGTCGAAGCGCTGAACGGTCGGAGTGTTGGTCACATGGATAAGGACGTCTTACATCAAGGCGTCTTCTTCGCTCTGCAAGAGCCCGAGCACGTCGCCAACCCGTACCCCCTGTATCACCGGCTTCGTTCGGAGGCCCCCTTTCACTGGGACTTTGTCTTGTGTGGATGGTTCCTCACGCGTTACGCCGACGTGTGCGCTGCGTTGGCGGATCCGCGACTGACCACGCAGAACTTTTCGTTTGATGTGACTCAGCTTCCGCCCGATCTCCAGGACGATCTTGCACCGATCGGGCGCGTCAGGAAGAGGGAAGTCCTTTACAACGACGCTCCCGAACACGACCGGCTGCGACGGCCCTTGAACAGGGCGTTCAATCCCGCCGCTTTTGAGCGACTGCGTCCAGACATGGAGGCACTGGCACAAGGACTTTTGGCCAAAGCCGAGCGGCGCCGGTCGATGGATGTAGTTAGTGATTACTCCGAGCCGCTCGCCGACTACATGATCTGTGAGCTGTTGGGATTGCCGCACGCCGATCGGGCAGAGTTCATCGAATGGTGCGATCGGCTCAGGAAGTTCGTGACGGAGCGACGCATGGGTCATGAGACGGTCTTGAGGGCGAAAGGGGCTGCGAAGAGCTTTGAAGCAGTCCGCGCGTACATCCGGACGATGATTACTGCTCGGCGAGAGAACTTCGCCGACGATGTGATTGGGCACAGCTTCGCCGTAGAAGCAAACGAAGCGCCTCCCACTGAAGACGAGGTTCTCGCGAACTGCGTGTTTTTCCTTCATGCAGGAGCCCGGAACATGTCTGCTTCCATCACGAATGCTGTGGCTGTCTTGCTGCGACATCCGGAACAATTCGTTCGTCTGCGCGAGGATCCCCAGTCGATTACTACCGCCGTGGAGGAGTTGCTGCGCTACGAGACTCCCGTTCAGGTGTCGATCCGCGGCGTTCCGGAGGAGATTGAGTTCGCAGGCAGGCGGATCGGGCCAAAGCAGCTCCTCGTCCTGTTGTTGGGCGCTGCGAACCGCGACCCTGAGCAGTTCGCCGATCCGGATCGGCTCGACCTGACGCGTAGACCCAATCGTCACGTGTCCTTCGGCGTGGGACCGCATGGATGCGTCGGGGGGTGGATGGCTCGCTTCGGCTTAGCGATTGCCATTGGAGCAATCCTCCATCGGCAGACTAATCTTCGGCTCGCACCCGGGAAGCTACAGTGGAATCTCCCGGCAATGCGGCGGACCGTGCGCGCGCTGCCGGTGTTGGTAGATCGGCGGCTCCGTAACACCCAGAGATCGCGGTTGCGCATGGCTCGCACGCTTTCGCCGAGGCCGACCAGGGTCGCTCAGAGGCCAATCCCTTCTTTGCAATGAAACCGACCGGGATTGCTGGTGAGCCAATGGCTCACCCGACCGCGTGGTCGGCGCCGCTGGGCGAAATCCCGCCCGGCCGCTCCGCGAAATTTCACCTTCTCTGGCGCAAGCGGCTTGTCGAAGGCTTCGTGGTGAACTTCGGCGGGCGCTACTACGCCTATGTCAACTATTGCATCCATGCCGGAACACCGCTCGATTGGTGGCCGAACGAGTTCTTCAACGACGACCGCCGATTTTTGACCTGCGGGACCCACGGCTCCCTTTACGACCCGGATACCGGTAAGTGCGCCGGCGGACCCTGCGGCGGCGGCGCACTATTTCCGCTCCAGGTCCAAGTCGCCGACGGCCGGATTGTTGTCACCGCCAGCTGTGACCCGCAAGATGATCGCCCCGTCGGTGATTTGCCTCGACTCGATACCAACCCTTTTGAGTTTGGGAGTGGCTAGCCTCAGACAAAGCTCTCGTCAAACAGGCCCACCCGGAAAGCCACTCCCGCCCGATGACCACTCGCTGGGCGCAAACGGATAACCGGCGACCAGATCGGCGAGGGTGACGCGCCTCCGTCGCGCCGAAAGCGGCGGACAAATAACGCGACCGGGCCAGCGCCAGCAATCTTCTCGCCGAGCGACGCGCTCGGGTTTAATTCGACATCTGGGCCATCATCAGGCGTGTTGCTGGCGTCAAGGAAGAGCGGAGACAACGCGAAAAACCGTCCCGACGCCGTGATGCTAAAGGGCGAAGAAGGCGCGTTTTCCCTCAAAACCTTTCAATTCGAATTCGCCAAGCGAACGCGCCGGAACGAGTTCTCCCAGCTTCGCGTGCGCCGTTTCGCTCAGGCCGCAAGGTTCGCCTAACGAGCCTGCCAGTTTTTCCAGGCGGAAGATCAAATTCACTTCGCCTCCCATCAAGCTTTCCTCGCCCATCGATGCGATGCCGCCGATCGCAACTGGTCCGAAATGCACCACGACGCGGAAATCAGGCGCGCCTTTCTGCTGGAATTCTTTGAGCACGGAGATCACCGCCACGATTTCTTCCGGAGTCGTCGCGGCGTCGGGCCAATAGGCAAGAAAACCATCGCCCAGATATTTATTAATAATGCCGTGATGGTTCTCGATGATCTCCTTGCAAGTGAAAATCCACGCTCCGAGAAGAACGTCCAAGTCCTCGCTCTGCATGCTGTGGCTGAGCGGCGTAAAATTGCGAATGTCCGCGACGAGAAGCCAGCAAGGAATATTCTCGATTTCCCGCAACGTTCGTTGCGTCACCACCGTTTTGTATTCGTCTGAAATCGCGAGCGGCTGACGGAATTTGAAAACCTCAGCTCCGATTGTGATTTGATCGCCGTCGCTCAGTCGAACCGGGCAATGAATCCGTCGCTTGTTTAAAAAAGTTCCGTTGCTGCTGCCGAAATCTATCAGCCAAGGTTCGCCGATATCTTGCAGATGAATGAGCGCGTGTCGGCGCGACACTTTCGACGATTCCAACACGATCGTGTTGGCGGCGATTCGTCCAAGCGAACAACTGCCCTGGATCGAATGGCGTTTGCCATCGGCCGCTTCCAGCCAGGCACCTTCCTCTTGGGATGCGTCCACGCAGAAACGTTCTACCAAAAAGTCATGGTGAACGCAAAGTGTCTGCGATGGCGGGGCGAGCCCCGCGCGAATCCGAAGAGGCGTGGCAGGAGCTCCGCCCTCCAGCTTTAAACTTCCTTCCCATCTTAATGACGTATACTTTGTCAACGTGACTAACGAACGCGCGAGCGATGTCGCAGGGGCGACGTCGCGAGAGTTCGTCAGCGGACAAAAAGTCTTTGGCCGCTACACGCTGGTCAAGATCCTAGGGCGAGGCGGGATGGGAATTGTCTGGCTGGCGCGCGATGAAGAACTGGAACGCGATGTCGCGCTCAAATTTCTACCCGACCTGATGATTCAAGATCGTGCGGTGTTTGATCAGCTCAAGCGTGAGACAAAGCGCTGCCTCGAACTGACTCATCCCCATATCGTTCGGATTCACGACTTCGTGCGCGACGAACGCTCCGGCTGCATTTCGATGGAATATGTCGATGGTGAGACACTCGCAAGTTTGCGCTGCCAGAAGGAACAGAAGGTGTTTGAACCGTTGGAGCTGATCGCATGGATTGGCCAGCTTTGCGACGCACTTGATTACGCGCACAATCGGGCGCGCATCATTCATCGCGATCTGAAACCGGCGAACTTGATGGTAAATCAGCGCGGCGATCTGAAGGTATCTGATTTCGGGATCGCGCGGAGCGTGGGAGATTCGACGAGCATGGTGACCATGGCGGGCGACAGAAGTGGCACTCTCTCTTACATGAGTCCCCAACAGCTCGGCGGCGAGCGCGGCACACATCTCGATGACATCTACTCGCTGGGCGCAAGCGTCTACGAATTGCTTACGAGCAAGCCGCCCTTTTATTCGGGCAACATCGATCGGCAAATTCACGAGCGAGTTGCTCCTTCGATGAGGGAGCGGCGGAAAGAATTGGACATCGAGCCGACGTTGGTTCCGCAGGTTTGGGAAGATGCGGTCGCAGTTTGTCTGGCAAAGGACCCGTCGCGGCGTCCGCAATCGGCCGCGGAGGTTGTGCAACGGCTGCAGCTTGCCCCAGTGCAGACAAGAACAAAGAGGCCTCCTGGCAAGAGCTCAAACAGGAAAGCGCTGCTTGTCGGTGGCATCGCGACGCTCTCCGTTCTCGCGCTTGCTGGCTTGTACTTCGGAGTGTTGAAGCGGCAAGCCAAACCGGTATCACAGGCGGCAGTGATTCCGGAAAAATCGATCGCTGTCTTACCCTTCGAAAACCGGAGCGAAGAGAAAGCCAACGCCTACTTTGCCGACGGCATCCAGGACGAAATTCTGACGCGCTTATCCAAGATCGCCGATTTGAAGGTCATCTCGCGTACATCCACGCAGCCTTACAAGAGCGCGCCTGAAAACCTGTCCAACATCGCCAGGCAACTTGGCGTTGCCCACATCCTGGAAGGAAGCGTGCAGAAGAGCGGCGACGCCGTGCGCGTCAACGTGCAGCTGATCAGAGCAGCCAATGATTCCCATGTTTGGGCCGATACGTTCGATCGCAAATTGACCGACATCTTTTCGGTCGAAAGTGAGGTTGCCAAAGCCATCGCGGACCAGTTGCGAGCGCACCTCAGCGGTCAGGAAGAGCAAGTCATCGCCGCCAAACCGACGGACAATCCTGAGGCTTACGATGCCTACCTGCGTGGCCTGGCTTATACTCTGAAAGCGGGAGGAGTCACACCCGCCAACTCTCTTGGCGCCCAGAAATATCTTAGGGAAGCGGTGCGCCTGGACCCGAAGTTCGCCCTTGGTTGGGCGCTTCTGTCATTCGTGGAATCGCGTGGGTACATCACAGCGGCTCTTCAACCAACGGTCGCGCTGCGTGACGAGGCACGGCAGGCAGCCGAAGCCGCGCTCACTCTTCAGCCCAACCTTGGCGAGGCACTGTATGCCAAGGGATATTACCACTACGCCTGCCCGAAGGATTACGACACCGCAATGCGCTACTTTGAGCAAGCACGTCAGCTCCTACCGAATGGCAGCCGGATTCCTGAATCGCTGGCCTATGTCGCGCGGAGGCGGGGCGAGTGGGACCGGAGCGAGTCGTACTTCAACGAAGCCGAGCGGCTCGACCCGCGCAACGTTAATCTTCTCAGACAGCATGCAGCATCCCACATTGCACTCCGCCGCTTCCCTGAGGCGTTGCGGAAGCTTGACCAGGTTCTAAATATTACGCCGGACGACGTCGATACCCTTGCGCAAAAGGCGGGTATCGCGCAAGCCCAGGGCGACCTACCGCGTGCTTCGGCGCTCCTCGCTCCGCTCCAGCCAGCGGCCGATGACCCCGGCCCGTTGGCGGCGCAAGCTTACCAAGCGATCCTGGAGCACCGCCCTGCACAAATCATCCCTCGGCTAAAGGAAATACTTGCTAAGCCTGATCCAGCGTTGGGTTATTTTAATGGCGAACTGCGCTTTTGGTTGGGCTGGGCGCAAGAAGTTGCCGGCGACCATGCCGCCGCCCAAGAAAGTTGGCGACAGGCGCGCAGCGAACTGGAATCTTTCCTCAAAGAACAGCCAGAAAATTATAGTCTCATCGGAGTTCTCGCGCTGACCAATATGGGCCTCGGTGACAAAGCCGCCGCGTTGGCTCTGTCGGAACGGGCCACAGCCGCGATCCCCATCGAGAAAGACGCCTTGGTTGGTCCCCTTCCGATCGAGATCCTCGCCCGAGTGGCGGCGCAGATAGGAGAGCACGACCGGGCTATCGCCGCTTTACAAAAACTACTCTCGATACCGTATGCGGGCCCACTGCCTGAGAACATGCCGCTCACTCCTGCGCTGCTCCGGCTCGACCCAATGTTCGATCCGCTCCGGAATGATCTGCGCTTCCAAAAACTCGCATTGAGCGCGCCGAGACCGGCGAAAAAATAACGCGATGAGTTGAGCGCCAGCAAACCTCGCCGGAGGACGGAGTCAGGCTTAATTCGACAGCTGGGCCATCATCAACTGGCGCCCGGTAGCCGGGATGCAGGGGCGTAATTGCCCATTACCGGGCGGGCCACCCTTTCCGTTCCGCTGAACGAGGTCGGGACGTGACGACATTTTCCGGAGTTGGTATCCATTGTTGATTCTATCTCTTTTCTAAATAAGTGCCCAAGAGGGTTCGGCACAAAAAGGCTCAAGGTAACAAGAAGACTTCGGACCAGAAGGTTGGAGGTTCGAATCCCTCCAGGTACGCGATTTTTTCTCTGACGGCGTTGCCCGAATTTGGTAGCAATCGGGCGTGAAGTTTTCCGCCGGTCGCTCCGAACTCGATTCGATGATCGTCGAGATCGAGCTCACGCTCGTCAGCATCATCCAAGGCGTCGCATTTACCTTTCTAATCGAAAACGCGCGGCGCGTGATGTCGATCAAGCAAATCGTGTTCTGGCCCTACGTCGCGGCCGGATTGCTCGTGATCCTGGTTTTCTGGTCCCGCTCAGTCTTGCACATCATCACCTTGATCCGATGGCCGCTTGAATT
>OBLU010000868.1_pt1 | contig 28144 bp, 19 predicted proteins | sample 1518681 | NCBI WGS metagenome assembly OBLU01 (sample SAMEA3539304, study PRJEB22396) | soil metagenome | biome: tundra; feature: field; material: soil | place: USA | collected 2010-05 | depth 0.15 m
GAGACTCCTGCCGCTTCGCCCACGCGACGTCCTTCGGCGTGTTCGACGCGTTCACAACGAGAAGGTAGTCGTCCGCAGCGATCCGGTACGTGAGGAGGTCGTCGACGAACGTCCCCCGCTCGGTGAGGAACGCCGAGTATTGGACTTTGCCGTCGTCGAGCGCGGCGACGTCGTTGCACGTGAGGCGCTGCACGGTCTCGAACGCCTTCGGTCCGCGCACGCGGATCTCGCCCATGTGCGACACGTCGAAGAGGCCGGCGCGCGTTCTGACCGCGCGGTGCTCGTCGGCCAGGCCCGAATATTCGACCGGCATGTCCCACCCGCCGAACGGCACCATCTTCCCGCCAAGAGCGCGGTGCCTATCCCACAGGGGCGTGCGCCTGAGAGGAGACGAAGGGGGAGCGCTCATCGCCGCGCGGGACGATACGGCCCCCTTTCCGGCTCGTCAACAGAACAAATGAATTAGGGACGGCGATAATCCCCGAATGGTTCGGTCCGCCGGCGACGACGCCGCCACCCTCGCCGCAGCGCGCCCCAGGAGGCGCTTCGCCTCGGGGGAGGAGTTCCGCGACACGGCGACTCCGGCATCCCTTCACCTCTTTCTCGCGGGCGGCGCGACGCTGCTCGCCGAGACCCCGTTCGGACCGCACCCGGTCGCGCGCCTCGCAGCCCCTGCGTTTCTCGATCTGCGCGTGGCGTTCGGGGGCTCGCCGAGGGTCGCGCGTGTCGCGCCCGATCCCGGCAGCGAGGCCGCGTGGTTTCCCGCGGACGAAGCCCGCGCGCTTCTCTTCGATCCCGGCTCCTCGGGCGGCGCGTTCCGCAGGCTTGCGCTCGCAAGTCTCACGCTCGCGCTCCGCGAGGCGAACGCCGCCCTCGGCCGTTTCTTCGACGGAATGCCAGCGCCTTCTCCTCACGCGCGCGTCGCAGGCACCGGCACGATCGAGGACGACCCCGTCGACCCGGCGCGCGCGAGCGACCTCTTCGAGACCGCAGGCCTCGACCCGGCGCTCCTGCCCGCCCTCGGGCTCATGGCGCGCACCGTTCTCCCGGGCGCGGCGCTCCTCGCGGCGGGCGAAAGGGGAGAGGAAGCGTTCCTCCTCGCCGAGGGACGGCTCCGCGTCTCGCTCGACATCGCAGGGGGCGGCGAAGAGGCCCTCGCGATCCTCAAGCGCGGTGAGATCGCGGGCGAGATGGCGCTGGTGGATGACGCGCCGCGGTCGGCCGATGTCTTCGCGCACGGGGGCCCCGCCGTCGTCTACGTCCTGACGAGGGCCGTGTTCCGCGAGCTCCTGGCCTCGGGCGCTAAGGAGGGAGCGCCGCTTCTCGCTGGCATCGCGCTCGTCCTGGCGCGGCGGCTCGAGGAGGCGATCAAGAAGGCCGCGGGCTTCCGCGTCCTCGCCGGCCCGATCTGACCCCGATCACATCCTCTTGAGCTTGTCCTTCACTTTCGCGCGGACCTCCCCGGCCGTGGGACCCACGAGAATCCGAAATGACTTCGACTCGTAACCCGGTGCGCTGAGCAGGACCTCGTAGACGGCCATGTCCGCGAACTGGAGATCTTCCTTCGCCCACTTCGAAGCCGGACCCAGCTCGTGCCCGTTCACCGTGACGAGCGCGTCTGGCGGCTCGACGTTGAAGACGGCGGCGCGCACCGTGCGGTAGCTCGGGCGCTTGAGCTTTCCCTCCGGGCCCGTCGGGCCATCCGGCGTCCCCTTTTCGAGGCTGCGGTCGATCGTGACCTTGTCGTCGGTGGCCGTCGATCGCACGATGAGATCCACGAGCAGGTCGCGGTACTCCGGAGCGCAGAGACGGAGGCGGTGGGTACCCTCGAGGTTGAACGCGAGGAGCGAACCGCCACCGGCGTCATCCCAGTCGTCGGAGATGCCGATGTACCGGCCGTCGAGGTAGACGCGCGCCTGGCTCGGCGAGATGTCGAGCTTGAGGAATCGGCGAATCGTGACCGTAAGGTCCGCAGGCTTCTGCGAAGGGTTCACCGGCTTCGACGCCGCCGCTCCCGGGGCGGGCGCTTCGAGGGCGACCGTCGGCTTGGTGCGGGCTTTCTTCGCGGGAACGGCTGCCGGCGAAATCCCAGCGGCCGGTGTCTCCACGACCGCGACCGAGGGTCCGGCGGCCGGGGAAACGGATGCGCTGGCCGGCACGAAAGCCGGCGGCTGCTGGGCCGGCGCAGAAGCGGCGGGTGCGGCCGTGGGGAGGGCCGTGGCGCCGCCTTCCTTCTCGCTTCCGCGCGAGAGCGACAGCGCGCCGAGCACGATGGCGGCGGCGGCGAGAAGGCCGCCTGCCAGGACGATGGCCGGCACGCCCTTCTTCTTCGGGGCATGCGCCGCAGCGGCGGCGGCCTTCGCCACCACCTCGCCCATGCGGCGGCCGGTGGTGATCGTGGGCGACTCGGAGTCCGCGACGGGTGAGGCCACGGCGGGCATCGAAGGCACGGTCGGGGCCGAGGTGAAGCCCGCGCCCTCGGGCTGTCCTCCGACGGGCAACCCGACCTTCAGCGCCGCCGTGGGCGCCATCGAAGCCGGCATCGGAGGCGCTTCGGGGGGCGCGACCGGCGGAGGCGCTCCCGACGACGACCGAACGCGCTTGACCTTGCTGTCCGAGAATGCCGCCGTGGAGCCGACCGGCGAGAAGCCAAGAATCTCGCGGAGGTCTTCCGCGAGCTCTCTCGCGTCGGCGTAGCGGTTCGCGCGATCCTTCGCAAGGCACTTCCGGATGATGTCGCGAAGGCCATCGGGCAACTCTTTCGTCACGAGGCCCGTGTCGAGCGGCTCCTCGTGAAGGATCTGGTACACGAGCGTCGTGAGGGTGTCAGCCGGGAAGGGCTTGCGCAGCGTGAGCGCCTGGTACAGGACGATGCCGAGAGAGAAGATGTCCGTTCGGGCGTCCAGCTTCTCGCCTTTGATCTGCTCGGGAGACATGTAGGCGGGCGAGCCCACCATCTGGCCGGTCGACGTGAGATCCGTGTCGCCGGTCAGGAGCTTGCCGATCCCGAAGTCCGTGACCTTCGCCGAGAGCGCCGCCGTGAGGAGGATGTTCGCGGGCTTCACGTCGCGGTGCAGCACCCCGCGCTCATGCGCGTGCGCGAGCGCCTCGGCCACCTCGGCGACCACGCGGATGCGGTCGCGCACGGGGAAGCCGGCGGGGTCGGCAAGCCGTTGCGAGAAGCTTCCGCCCTGGACGAGCTCCATCGCCAGGAACAGCGTGCCCTGATCCTCCCCGACGTCGAAGACCGTCACGATGTGCGGATGCTGGAGGCGGCCCGAGATGCGCGCCTCTTTCAGGAAACGCGCCTTCGCCTCCTCGGCGCCGAAGCTCTTCTCGGCGGCGTCGAACCGGATCGTCTTGAGGGCGAGCTCGCGCTCGATCTGAGGGTCGCGGGCGAGGTAAACGTTGCCCATCGCGCCGCGACCCAGCGTGCGCAGGATGACGTACCGGCCGATCTTCTCAGGATCCAAGCGTGCGCGATCTCCGCGAGGATTCTATCCAACGTCTCCCGGGCCGCCCTCGCGCTCGGGCGGGACGTCCCGAGGGCCCTCGTCCGTCTGGAGATCGGAAGCGGAACCCGGATCCTTCTCGAACGCCCGCTCGCGCTTCGCAAGCTCGGCCCGGGCTTCCTCCGCGCGTGAGGCGGGCACTCCGACCTCGATGGGAGAAAGATCCTCGCTCTCCGTCGGCGTCTGGTGAAAGCTTCGGTCCACGACGCGCGCCGGAATCCCGCGGCTCTCCAGAAACCCCGCGACGAGCGCGGCCTCTGACTCGTTCGCGGCGGGCGCGACACCCACCCAATGCTCTTCGCTCTTCGTGTCATCGGCCATGGCGACCTCCCCTTCGTGATTCGAAGCTCAGGGTACGACGCGGAGCATCCCGGCGCGAACGGCGCCGGCCGGAAGGAAGCGGCCGACGACGGCGGCAGTCGCGTCCCCGCTCGCGCGGAGGGACGCCACGAGCGCGGACGCGTCGGCGGCCGGCAGCGCGAAAAGCAGGCCCCCTGACGTCTGCGCGTCGGCAAGAAGGAGAAGGTCCGTCTCCGAGACACCCGGCACGATTTCGAGGATGGGCCGTGCGGCGGCGAGGTTCCGGCGGCTGCCGTCTGGCGCGATCCCGGCCGCGGCGAGCCGGCGCGCGCCGGGCAGGAGCGGCACGGCTCCGGCGGAGACCTCAGCCGAAACGCCGCCGCCGCCGAGCATCTCCTTGAGGTGGCCGAGAAGCCCGTAACCCGTGACGTCGGTGGAGGCCGAGATCGAAAACGCGTCGGCCGCGCGCGCGGCGCCGCGGTTCAGGCGCGTCATCGAGGTGATCGCCGCGCGCCCCTCTTGTTCCGACGGTCCGGAGTCCTTCCTCAGCAGGGAGAAGAGCGAGCTCTCCCTGAGGACGCGAGCCCGCATCGCCGAAGTCAGGATCCCTGTTCCGATCGCCTTCGTGAGAACGATCGCGTCTCCCGGCCTCGCGCCCACGTTGCGGCGGAGGCGCGAGAGCCTAACGCGCCCGGTGACGGCCATGCCGTAGAACGGCACATCGAAGTCGGTGGAGTGGCCCCCGAGGATGGGGATTCCGGCGTCGCGCGCCAGCTCGGCGCCGCCGCGAAGGATCTCGCCCAGCACCTCGAGCGGGAGAGCCTTCACCGGAAAGCCCACGAGGTTGAGCGCGAACAGAGCTTCGCCGCCCATCGCATAGACGTCCGAGAGGGCGTTCGCGGCCGCCACGCGCCCGAACTCGAACGGTGAATCCACGACCGGCGTGAAGAAGTCCGTCGTGGAGAGCAGCGTCTCCGGATCCGGGTCGTCGACCGCGCCGAGACGAAACACGGCCGCGTCGTCGGAGGACTCGAATCCGACGAGAGCACGTGGGTCGTGAGCCCGCGGCAACGCACCCAGCAGCTTCACCAGGTCAGACTGACCCAGCTTGCACGCTCAACCCGCCGACGACGCGAACGTCAGGATCGACGGATGAGGCTTGATTGCCTTCTCCATGGTGAGGAGTCTACTCAGATGGAGGAGTCGTCGCCCCCCGCTCCGCGCTCACACACCCTTCCAAGAAATCCGAATCCGAATCCGAAAGCAGAATCGAATTCCGAATCCGAAGACCTACGCGTCGCTGGCCGTGAACGACTCGCCGAGCTGCCGGAGGACCATGTTCGTCGCGACACCGGCGAGAGCGCCCACGATGACGCGCCCCCGGTAGCGGCCCACGAGAAACCCGACGGCCACCGCGCCCACGAGGCACGACAGAGGGTGGCGCTGCACGGTGTCGAGAGCCGCCTTCTTCCAGTCGATGTTCTTCGGAAAGAGGTCGAACGGCTCCCCCGGCCGGCCGACCGGGCCGTCCGGCGAGGCGCCGTGGGGCGCCGGAGGGCGAACCGCGGCGTCGTCCATCAGTCATCCCTCCTGCGCAGAAGCAGGCCGAGCGCGAAGCCGACGCCGAGCGCGAGCGCGAGCGACTTACCGGGGTTGTCGCGCACGTAGTTCTTGACGCCCTTCTGGACGTCCTCCCAGTCCGTGTCGGCGATCTTGTCCTTCAGCGCGCCGGCGCGCGCCCTCACGTTCTCGGCGACCTCGCCCACGCGCTCGCGCAGGCGGCCCGTCTTTTCGCCCATCGATTCGCGGGTCGCGTCGATCTTCTGTTCGACGGCTTTTGCGGCGTCCTCGACCGTGCTGTTTGCCATGGTCCGACCTCCTTGGGCCGGTGATCTTGTCACAGCACAGATGCCAGGGAAAGGTACGATGGACGTGCGATGCGTTCCTCGACGGCGCCGGCGCACCTCGCCGGCCGGGGGCTCCACGAGGTTTCTCCCCTCGCGCGCGCGGTCATCGTGGGGACCGCGCGGCGATTCCTCGACGCGCGCGGCTTCGACCTCGCGGCGAGCCTCGCCTACTCGGCCCTGCTCACGCTCGTTCCGCTCGTGGCGTGCGTCACGCTCCTCACGTCGGCGTTCTTCGGGGAGTCGGGGACCGGCCTGTACCGCCTGCTTCGCTTTCTGCCGGGGGCGGGGCGCGATTTCGTGACTAGTTTGCAGGCCTTCGGCGCGAAGGCGACCTCGGTATCGGGCACGGCGACACTGTTTTTCCTCCTGACGTCGCTCCGCACGTTTTTCCTCGTCGAGGGCACCGTGCAGGCTCTCTGGGGCTCCACGCTGACTCCGCGCCGGCCGCTCCGCCGGCTGGGCATGGCCCTCTCGGTCATGATCTTCGGGCCGATCGCCCTCGGCGTCCTGACGTCGATTCTTCTCGAGAGCGGCGCGCCGCTCGGCGATTTCCGGCCCTTCGGGTCGCTCCTGTCGTTCGGCTTGCTCGTCTACCTCTACAGGACGCTGCCTGGCTCGTACGTGAGGTGGGTGCCGGCCACGATCGCGGCCTTTTTCGTGAGCGCCGCGCTCACGCTCCTGCGCATCGGCTTCGCGCGCGGCGTCGCGCACCTCACGGATCTCAACCAGACCTATGGCCCGCTTTCGGCCATCGTGATCTTCGTCGTCGCGATCGGCATGATGACGACGCTCTTTCTCGGGGGCGTCTCGTTCGCCCATGCGATCCAGTTCCGGGACGAATTCCTCGATCACGACACACCCGCCGAGCGCACCGAGGAAGGTGGGCCTCTCTACGTAGCCGTGCGCCTCCTGCTCGTGCTCGCGGTGGCGTGGCGGAACGACCGCGCGACGCGCACGATCGCGGCCCTCGCGAGCGAGATCGGCCGGCGCGAGGAAGAGCTCGCGCCGCTCATCGCGGCGCTCCTGGGCGAGGGCCTTCTCACGTCCGATTCGGGAGGAAACGTCGCGCTCGCGCGCGCGCCCGAGACCATCTCCCTCTACGCGGTCGCCCGCGCCATCGGCGAGTCTGCGCCACGAGCCGTGCCCGCTGGCCACGATGCGGCCGCAACGACCTTGCACCGCGTTTTCGCGAAGGCGAACCGCGAGGAGCGGGCGGTGCTGCAGGGCACGAGCCTGAGGGACCTTCTTTCCGGTCCGGACGTCCAAGGCGATCCGGACGCGATCGGCCTCGCCGTGAACCGATGAAGAAGCTCCTCGTGCTCGCTGGCGTTCTCGTCGCCGCTCTCGTGCTCGTCACGGTGGCGGGCTCGTGGATGGAGCCGCGACACGTCGTCTCGCGCACGCGGCGTTTCGCGGCATCGCCCGAGCGTGTCTGGACGGCTCTCCTCTCCATCCGTCAGCTCCCGTTCGACCGGTCCGACCTCAAGGAGATGGAACGCGCGCTCGATAAGGACCGTTTCCCCGCGTCGATCGAGGTCCTGGGTTCGCGTGTGAGAATCGAAGCGCCCATCGCGCACCCGCCCGCCGAGCTCCTCGTGAAGACGACCGAGGAGGGCCTCGCGTACTCCGGAACGTGGAGGTTCACGCTTTCGCCGGAGAACGACTACACCCGTATTGCCGTCACGGAGGATGCGGAGACCCACTCGCGACCCCTGCGTTTCGTCGTCGGCCACGTTCTCGGGGAGGACGTTTTGATCGAGGGCGTCTTTCGCGCGCTCACGCGTAAGCTCTCCGAAGCGCCGCGCACGACGGGCGGCGACTGACCCCGCGGTTTGACGCCCCGCCGGCTTCCCGCTAATCTCCGCGCCTCTCCGAACGGGTGGGGCTGTAGCTCAGTTTGGGAGAGCGCCTGAATCGCACTCAGGAGGTCGTCAGTTCGATCCTGATCAGCTCCACCAACGCTGCCCGCCCCGGTGCGCTATGGGATGATGACCCCGGCCTTGCAGGGCCGCGTCCAGGGGCGCCCCGGAAATCGCGCTGCGGCCCGGCGGGGGAACCCGTTCTCGGCGCGTTTCACAAAGGCCGGCGGAAACGGGGCATCATGAAGCGCGATGATCAGCGCGCCGAGGCTGCTCGACTGCTACGTCCGCGGCATCGTCCAGATGAGCGGAGCGTGCGCCGCCTCCCTTTTCATCCCGGCGGGACGGACGGCTGCTTCGGCGCCTCTGCTGATACACGCGGGTGAAGGACCGCCTCTGCCGGAGCTGTCGAGTCTCGAAGAGGCGGCGAGATTCGAGGAGGGTGGCCTCGACGTCGACTCGGCGAGACCGGACGGGCCGCGCCTCGCCGAGAGCCGCGATCCGGACGGACTCATCCTAGCGCTACCCCCCATCGCCGCTCTGGCCGCAGGAAGCGGACAGGACGACCTTCGTCCGGCAGCGCGCCGCAGACTCGACGTCGGCCCGGCGGCGGAAGAGCCGCGCGCCGGCTGGCTCGGTCTGCGCCTCCCTCCGGGGCCCGGGACTCCCTTCGAGCGCCTCCGGGCCGCTGTCGTTCCCACCGGCTCCACCCACCCGTCCCACGCGCTCTGGTGGAACTGGATCATGTTTCTGGGCGGCGCCCTTGCCGAGCATGCGGCGGAAGTCTCGGCCGTGCTCCTCGACCCGGTGAGCGGGCTCCCCGGGCGCTCGGCCTTTCTCGTCCTCCTCGATCAGGAGGTCGATGAGGCCCGCGCACGCCAACAGCCGCTCGGCCTCGTCTCCGTCAACCCCGACGGCTTCGCCCTCGTGAACGAACAGTTCGGCCGCGAGGCCGCCGACGAAGTGATCCGGGAGTTCGTCGGGCGAATCCGGTCGGTTCTCAGGGCGTCGGACCTCGTCATGCGCTTCGGCGGCGTCGTCTTCATGGTCATCGTTCCCGGCGCGAACCTCGCCGAGGCGGCGGTCGTCGCCGAGAAGATCCGGGCGGTCGTTCGCGAAACGACGTTCCTCGGAGAGACGCTTCGGCTCGTGGCGAGCGCCGGCGTTACGGCCTTCGAGCCGGGCAGGATCGAGATCTCAGCGACGGCCGACCTCATCCGCCGCGCCGACCAGGCCCTGAACGCGGCCAAGCGCGCGGGAGGCGACAAAGTGGCCATGTGGGAGCCCGGCTCCGAGACGGCTCACGCCGAGAGCTTCGATCGACTGAGCGGCATCTTCACGGGCCGAACGGCGATCGACTACCGGAACATGGGTCTCCTGTGGGACGCGATGAACATCATGGCGCGGTTCGAGGATGTCGAGTCGCTCGCGCCGCAGATCGTGGAGCGGATCGACCGCGCCTTTTCGCCTCGCAGTACGGCGCTCTTCGTCCGGGATGACCGCGGGGAGCCCCGGCTCGCCTACGGCCTCGTTCACCGCGATGAGCACGGGAACCTGCTCGAGGTCGTCGAGTCCCTGGAGTTACCACCCGACGAGAGCGCGCTGATCCGGGATGCGCTGGAGTCGCGGCGGCCGTCCGAGACCCGGATCCGGGCCACAGACCCGTCCGGAGGCGACGCGCTCCTTCACGTCATCGCCTCGCCTCTCTTGTCGCGCGACCAAAGCCTCGGAGCCCTCGTCATCAAAGCGGAGTACCCCTTCGACGTGGGAGACGTGACCTTCCTCGCAGGATTGGGACGCCAGGTCGGAGCGGCCCTCGAGCGGATTCGGCTCGGCGCCGACGTGAAGCGGAGCGAGGAGGAACGGCGTCGCCGCCTCGAGGCGGAGCTGGACCGCTACCGACAGGCCTCCGACAGGCTCCAGTTCGAGTACCGGAGCAGCGTCATGCACGACCTCCTCGCCCGCGCCCAGCAGGTCGCCGCGACCGACGCCACCGTCCTCATCACCGGCGAAAGCGGCACCGGAAAGGAGCTTCTCGCCCGGACGCTGCATGAAATGAGCCCGCGAAGGCAGAAGCCGCTCGTCGTCGTCGACTGCAGCGCCATCGCCACGACTCTCGCCGACAGCGAGCTCTTCGGGCACGAGGCAGGGGCTTACACGGGCGCCTCGCAGCGGCGGGTGGGGCGCCTCGCGGAAGCCGACGGCGGCACGGTCCTGCTCGACGAGATCGGGGAGCTGCCGCTCGACGTTCAGGCGAAGCTCCTTCGTTTCGTCCAGGAGAAGCAGCTCACCTCGGTCGGCGGGAACCGGCCGCGGAAAGTCGACGTCCGGATCCTCGCGGCGACGAACCGGGACCTCGAGCGCGAGGCGGCGGCCGGCCGCTTCCGGGGCGACCTGTTCCATCGGCTCAACGTCGTCAACCTCGTCGTTCCACCCCTTCGCGCGCGGCCCGACGATGTCCTGTTCCTCGCCGAGCACTTTCTTTCGAGGTTCTCCATCCTTTACCAGAAGGGTCCGCGACGACTCTCCCCCTCTGCAACGATCGCGCTCCTCCGTCACCCCTGGCCCGGAAACGTCCGCGAGCTCCAGCATCGGATCATGCAGGCCGTGATCTTCTGTCTGCGCGAGGAGCTCGGACCCGCGGACTTCGGCCTTCCGAGTGAGAGTGCCGGCAGCGCTGTCCCTTCCACAGTCGCATCCTTGCCGAGTGCGCCGGCGCACGACCTGCGCGCTGGGCCGCCTGCAACCGATCCGTGGGAGGCACTCCGGACCGAGCTCTCCACATTGGTGCGAAAGGCCACGATAGGAAATGAGATCCCCGCCCTGCCACTCGGGCGCTGGCTCGCGGTCGACCTCGTCCTCGAAGCCGAGGCGGCCGTTCAAGGCGTCGCCTACAAGGGCGCGGCTCTACTCGGCCTTCCCGACGCGACTTACCGCCATCGCCTTCAAAAGGCGAAGAACGAACTCGACCTTGGAATGCCGCCCCGTCCGGGATGGTGGGACGGCGTTCGGTCGGTTCTCCGGCAGATCGCTTCGGTTCCGAACGCGCCAGCCGAGGATCGGCTCGAGCGGGCCGAGAAGATTCTTCTGGCGGGAATACGTGCCCAGGTCCCCTCGGACGCGTCGCTCGGCTCCAGGCTTCTCGGGGTCACGGCGCAGACGTATCGCCGCCGAATCTAGCCGTCGGCGTTGCGCCTCTCGAGATAATCTGCCGCAACAAAGATTGCGTAGCGCTCCGAAAACGCAATAAAGATTGCGCCACATACTCTCTAGCCGTGGCTCCAACGGCTGAGCGCCTTACCTCTTCAGAGGCGTTTTAAGTCACTTTTTTACAATATTTTACATCCTGATTCGATCGGTGTCGGCTGCCCCGAAAGGTGGTTTGCGCGAAAGTGGGATTTTGGGCATATCGATTGCGATAGTCGTTTTGAGCGGATTAAGGAGTCCTACCATGCGAGTCGAAGCGAAGCCGACGAAGAGCCTGTCCTTTAGGATCGCAGCCTCCGTCCTCATCGCCCTGTCCGTTTGTCTCGCGGGTCACCAGTTCTCGACTCCTCGCGGGGCTTCCGCGATCGTCCAGTGCGCCAGCTCGGCCGAGGCGGAGGCGCTGGTGAAGAGCGTCGGCGGAAGGGTCACGCACGAACTCGGGATCATCAACGCAGTGGCGGCGGAGCTCACCGCCTCTCAGCTAAGCGCCGTCAGGAAGAAAGGCGCCCGGGTCTACGCTGACGCGCCGATCGAGGTCGCCGGGACCTCATATCCCAACCACGGGACCCCGTGGCCCGACTCCGCCTATCCCACGCTCGTCGGCGCCGCGACCCTCCACCAATCAGGGATCACGGGAGACGGCGTCACCGTGGCGGTCCTCGACACGGGCTGGTGGTCGGCCTCCAGCCCCGAGAGGCACGACACGCGGGGCAGGGACCGGAGCACCTTGGCCGAGTACAGCGCGATCACGAACAAGGTCGGGCCTCTCCCGGACGACACCTACGGTCACGGCACCCATGTCGAGAGCGTAATCATGGGGAGCCAGAAGGCCGACGACGGAACCTGGCTGGGAATCGCGCCGGACGCCGATCTCGCCGAGATCCAGGCGTTCGGCGGCGCGGGAGCTGCGACATACGCCAATGTGATCCGTGGCCTCAACTGGATCCTCGCGAACAGAGTCAAGTACAACATCCGCGTCCTGAACTGCTCGTTCGCCGCCCCGGCTCGGTCCCGTTACTGGGACGATCCGGTCAACCAGGCCGTCATGAAGCTCTGGCAGGCCGGCATCGTCGTCGTCGTCTCGGCGGGGAACACCGGCCCGAACCCGATGACGATCGGCGTGCCCGGAAACAACCCGTATGTCATCACGGTCGGCGCGATGACCGACAACTACACGCCCTCAGACCCGACGGACGACAAGCTTTGCTCGTTCTCCTCCACCGGCCCGACGACGGAGGGCTTCGTCAAGCCCGAGGTCGTCGCCCCCGGCGGACACATCCTCGGAATCATGGATGAGGACGACCTCCTCTCGACGACGTTCAACCAGTACCGGGCGGCCAACGACGTCGAGTACACGATGTCCGGGACGTCGCAGGCGGCCGCCGTCGTGAGCGGCATCGCCGCGCTCGTCCTGCAGAAGTATCCCTGGCTCACGCCGGACCAGGTGAAGTTCCGGATCATGAACAGCGCGAACCCGCGCCTGAAAAGCAACAGCGCCCTGGCGTACACAATCTTCCAGCAGGGCGCCGGCCTCGTGGACGCCTACGACGCGGTGATGGGCAGACGATTCGACTCGGCCAACCAGGGGCTCGACATCGACAAGGACATTGCCGGTACCCGGCACTACGGCGGCCCGGCCCGCCAGTATCCCAACAACGGGGCCTACTACATCCCCGGGATGAGCGCCTACGACTGGAACGGCGGCTATACGAAGGCTTCCGACGGGAAGGTCTGGGCGAGCGACTACGTCTGGAGCAACGACTACGTCTGGTCCAACGACTACGTCTGGAGCAACGACTACGTCTGGAGCAACGACTACGTCTGGAGCAACGACTACGTCTGGTCCAACGACTACGTCTGGAGCAACGACTACGTCTGGAGCAACGACTACGTCTGGAGCAACGACTACGTCTGGTCCAACGACTACGTCTGGAGCAACGACTACATCTGGAGCAACAGCCTGAGCGAGGCGGCATCGATCAACGCCTGGGTGGATCAGGAGTAGCGCCGGTGTCATCCGACCGGCGATCGGGGGCTCCGTGACAGCCACGCTTCTTCCGTTCCAGCGCGAGCCTGCAGAGGGACTCTGCCATCGGGAAGATCCTTCCGGCCGGACGGGCATTCGCTCCTTCGCACCGCGGCGGCTCCCCGTGCGCGAGCCCGGTCTTGCCTCCCTCCCGCGGCAGCGCCCCATCCTGCTTCTCGCCGACCGCGAGCCGGCGGCTCTTCTCGCCGCCTGTCGGCACCTCGAGCAGGCCGGATTCGAGGTGCTGCGGACCTCGACGGCGGCCGAGACCGCCACCCTCTTCTCCACGGTCCGGCCCGACCTCGCGGTGATCGACAGCGCTCTTCCGGACGGCGACGGCCTCGAGGTTTGCAAAGCCATCCGGAGGACGCCGGAGGGACGGGAGACACCCCTCGTCATCGCCGCGGACGCCGAAGACTACGAATCCGTCCGGAAAACCCAGGACGCCGGCGCCTCGGACTTCGTCCTCCGGCCGATCAACTGGTTGATCCTCTGCCGGAGACTAAGGAACCTGATGGAGGCGGACCATTCGCGCCGGTGGCTCCGCGCCAGCCGGACAATGCTCCACGAAGCCGAGGAAGCCGCCGGCCTCGCCAGCTGGTACTGCGATTCCTCGACGGGCAGGATCGAGTGGTCGCAGGAAGCGGCCACCCTTCTCGGCTTCGAGGACTCCACCGACGGCCGCCCGGAGGCGTTTCTCGCAGCGGTCCATCCGGACGACCGACCGTTCGTAGAGGCCGAGATCCGAAGCGCCGCCCGCGAGCGGAGGCCCTTCGCCGCGGAGCACCGGATCCGGAGGCCGAGCGACGGCGCCGTACGGTTCATCCGGCACTGCGCCGACTTCTCTCTCGATGAAGACGGCGAGGCCCTATGGCTCCGGGGAATCGTGCAGGACGTCACCGAGAAGGTGCGCGTGGAAGAGCAGATCTGGCGACTCTCGAACCTGGACGGGCTGACCGGTCTCCCGAACCGCGCGATGCTCCAGCACCTCCTGGGATACGCCCTCCTGCGGGCGGCACATGCCGGCCGGTTCGTCGCCGCCCTGTTCCTCGACATCGACCGGTTCGAGGAGATCAACGAGCGCCATGGCCCCGCGGAAGGTGACAAGCTGATCGTCGAGGTGGCCGACCGTTTGGAGCAGTGTCTCCGTCGAGGCGATCCGGGGGCTCCCTCCACTCATTTCGAGCGGGCGGACTCCCTCGCCCGTCTTTCCGGGGACGAATTCGTCGTCGTCCTGACCGACGTCGAAGTGGTCGATGACATCGCACGAGTCGCGCAGCGAATTCTCGACGGAGTTTCCGGGAGTTACCGGGTGGGATCCGCCGAGGTTTTCATCGGCGTCAGCATCGGCATCGCCGTGAACCCTCAGGACGGCGACGAGCCGGGGCTTCTGATCCAGCACGCGCAGACGGCGCTGTTCCAGGTCAAGAGGCGGGGTCGCGGCTCGTACCGTTTCTACAGCGAGACCCTGAACAACGAAGTCGCCGCCCGGGTCGACATAGAAACCGGCCTTCACCGGGCTCTCGAGCGCAACGAGCTGTCGCTCTCCTATCAGCCGATCCTGAACGGAAAGAGCGGCGCGGTGTCCGGCTTCGAGGCTCTCCTGCGCTGGACCTCCTCCGCGCTCGGCTCGGTCCCACCGGCTCGATTCATCCCCGTGGCGGAGGAGAGCGGTCTGATCTTCAGGATCGGCGAATGGGTACTTCGAACCGCCTGCCTGCAAGCCGAAGCGTGGGCCAAGGAGGGCCTGGGGTCCCTCGACGTCGCGGTGAACGTCTCGACGCTCCAGCTGGGCCGCGCCGGCTTCGCCGACGTCGTCCGGGATGCCCTCCGCCAGGCCGGGCTGCCTCCGGAGCGGCTTTCCCTCGAGATCACCGAGAGCGCACTTCTCGCTCACGACGAAAAGACCGCCGCGTGCCTTGCCGACCTCAAGAAATCTGGCGTTCGTCTCGTGATCGACGATTTCGGGACGGGATACTCGGCCCTGCAGTACCTCAGGAACTTCCCGGCCGACGGCTTGAAGATCGACCGCTCCTTCGTGGATGGAATCGTCAGGAACCCGGGAGACACGGCAATCGTCTCGGCCCTTATCGCCATGTCCCACGGCCTGAGCATCACGGTCGTGGCCGAGGGGGTGGAGACCGAGGAGCAGTTTCGCCATCTTCAGTCTCTCGGGTGCGACCAGGTCCAGGGGTTTCTTTTCTCGCGTCCTCTTCCGGCCGAAGGATTCCACACCATGCTCAGCTCCGGGGCGCCGCCAGGAGTCACCGAAGCAGCCGTATAATCCTCCGGACAACGACGAAAGGAAGGGGCTCCGCTTGCTGCTCCCGCCGGAGGCGTCGGGGGCATTGGCCGGCCCGGGTCGGGTTTGAGAAGGCTCTTGGCAACGCAAACTAACCGGGGTGGCGTTTCCGCCGCTTGGCGGCTCGGCCGTGCGGCGGCCGCAGGCGTTCTTCTGTCGACGTGGACCGGGCCGCTCTCGGCCGATCCCGCGCGATATATCCGCTTCAGCCATCTCTCTCTGGAGCAGGGGCTTTCCCAGAGTGCGGTCAGCTGCATCCTTCAGGACCACCGCGGTTACATGTGGCTCGGAACTCAGGACGGTCTGAACCGCTGGGACGGGTATTCCTTCACCGTTTTCAAGAACGATCCCCAGGACCCGGAATCCCTGTCGGGGAACGCGATCTGGGCGCTCCACGAGGACGGCGATGGATCGCTCTGGATTGGCACCGATGGAGGGGGCCTGGCTCGCCTGAATCTCCACACGAATTCGTTTTCGGCCCTCAAGAACGATCCCACGAACCGGGCCAGCCTCAGCAGCAACCGGATCCGGGCCATCGCAGAGACGCCGGACGGGGCGCTCTGGGTCGGAACGGACCGCGGGGGCCTGAACCGATTCGATCGGAGGACGGGCGCCTTCACGCGGTTCCTCCACGACCCGTCGAAACCGGACAGCCTCGCGAACGACCAGATTCGCGCCCTGGCCGTGGACGCGAAAGGCACTCTCTGGATCGGCACGCAGGAGGGTCTCGACCGGCTCGATCCGGGACGGGCCGGCTTCTTCCACTATCGAAACGACCCGAACAAGGCCGACAGTCTGGGCGACGACCGGATTCGCGCTCTTCTCGTGGCACGCGACGGGGCGGTCTGGGTGGGTGGTTACGCGAAGGGTCTGGCCCGCCTCGATCCCGCCACTGGTTCGTTCTCGCTCTTCAGGAACGACCCGGCGAATGGTGACAGCCTCTCGCAGAACACGGTCTGGTCGCTCCTCGAGGATTCAGAAGGGACGCTGTGGGTCGGAACGAACGGCGGCCTGAACGCCCTCCGGCCCGGCGAGAGCAGCTTCGCCCGCTACCTCCATCAACCGACCGACCCGGCCAGCCTGGCCAACAACCGCGTCCTCTCGCTCTACCAGGACCGCGGAGGCGTACTCTGGATCGGCGCTCAGGGAAGCGGACTGGACAAGTGGAACCCCCTGACGGGAGCCTTCGTCCTCTTCAAGTCGGATATCTCGGCGGGATCGACGCTGAGCAACGACTATGTCCAGGCCTTCGCCACGGATCCGGACGGGACCCTCTTCGTCGGCACATCGGGCGGGCTGAACGTCCTCGATCCGGCTCGGCGAACGGTCCGCGTCTTCCGCCACGATCCGAAGAACCCGGCGAGCCTCGCGGACGACCGGGTGATGACGCTGGCCAGGACAAGCGACGGAAGGATCTGGGTCGGGACATTCGAGGCGGGACTCGATCGGTTCGATCCGGCGCGCGGCACATTCACGCATTTCCGGCACGAACCGGCAAAACCCGGGAGCCTGAGCGGCAACGGCGTCACCTCGCTCCTGGTTGATCGGGAAGGGGCGCTCTGGGTCGGCGTGATGGGCGGCGGCCTGAACCGCTTTCAGCCCTCGACGGAGACGTTCGTCCGCTACCGGAATGACCCCGCGACTCCGTCCAGCCTGAGCGACAACAACGTCCTCGCGCTAGCCGAGGATTCGACCAGAATGATCTGGGTCGGGACCGAGCACGGCGGGCTCAACCGGTTCGACCGGGCCTCCGGCAGCTTCCTCCACTACCAGAACGACCGGGCGCGCGCGGACAGCCTGGCGCCCGGAATCGTCTTCTGCCTGCACGAAGACCGGAAGGGAACTCTCTGGATCGGAACGCAAGGGGGCGGACTCAGCGGCTGGAGCCTCGAGGACCGCAAGGCCAGCCGCCCGGTTTTCCGCCGCTACAGCGAGAAGGACGGCATTCCGAACGACACCATCTACGGCATCCTCGAGGACGAAAAGGGGACGCTCTGGCTCAGCACAAACCGCGGCCTATCGAATTTCGATCCGGAGGCCGGGACGTTCCGGAACTTCGACCAGTCGTACGGCCTCCAGAGCAACGAGTTCAATTTCGGCGCCTCGCACCGGAGCGTATCGGGCGAGATGTTCTTCGGAGGGATCAACGGCTTCAACGCCTTCTTTCCGTCGCACATCCGGCGCAACGCTTACGTGCCGCCGGTCCTCCTGACGGGGTTCTACCTTCTGATGAAGCCGGTTCGCCTGCCTCGCGACGTTTCCGAACCCGCGGACGTCCACCTCACCTACAAGGACTACGTCGTCTCATTCGAGTTCGCGGCTCTCGATTTCACCGCGCCCGCCAAGAACCGGTACGCCTATAAACTCGAGGGATTCGACCGCGACTGGGTCGATTCGGGGACGAACCGGCGGGCGACGTACACGAACCTTCCGGCCGGCCGTTACGTGTTCCGCGTGAAGGGCTCGAACAGCGACGGCGTCTGGAACGAGAAGGGCGCGTCGCTCGGCATCATCGTGACCCCGCCGCCGTGGAAGAGCAGGTGGGCGTTCCTGCTTTACGGGCTCGCGATCCTGGCCGTCATCGCCTCCTTCGTTCGCCGTTCCCGAAAGGAGCTCGAACGCGAGGCGGAGCGAGGCCGCCTTCTCGAGGTCGAGGTCCAGAAACGGACGAATGAGCTGGCCGTCCGGAACGTCGAGCTGAACGAGGCGATCCTCAAGCTCGAGGCGTCGAGCCTCACCGACTCCCTCACCGGTCTTCACAACCGCCGCTTCCTGATGTCCGAGATCGACAAGGAGATCGCGCTCGTCGACCGCTACTACGCCAACCCCGTCGGGCAAGACGCCTCGGTCCCGCGACCCGACTTCGTTCTTCTGATGGTCGATCTCGATGGGTTCAAGCCCGTGAATGACTCCCATGGCCACGCCGCCGGAGACAAAGTCCTTCTCCAGATGAAGGAAGTCCTCGAGCACGCCTGCCGCCGCTCCGACACGATCCTCCGGTGGGGCGGTGACGAGTTCCTCATCATCGGACGATTCGCGCAGCTGTCCGTTGCCGAGACGCTCGCGGAGCGGATCCGTTCGCTCGTTGCCCAGCGTGTGTTCGATCTCGGAGAGGGACACTCGTTGCAACTCTCCTGCTCGATCGGCTTCGCATTCCTCCCGTTCATTCCGACCGCGCCGAAGGGCGTGACGTGGGAGCAGGTCGTCATGATCGCGGATCGCGCGCTCTACGTCGCCAAGGCGAGCGGAAAGAATGCGTGGGCCGGCATCTTCTCGACGAAGAGGACACCCCTCGAAAACATCGCACACATGATCAATACCCGCCTCGAAATCTTCGTGCTGGACGGCTCGGTCGAGCTGCACACGTCCCTGACGGAGCCGGCCCAGCTCGTTCTCGGACGGGCGTAGACGGCGAGGCGTCCGGGAAGCACACCTTCGCCCGGGCCCATCAGAACAGCTTAGGCACGTCTTCATCCGCCTTCGCTTTTTCGCTTGACAGGCTTCCGCGGAAATCGGGATCGGCGCCATCTTCCGGTTACGTAGCCCCCGAGATCGACGTAAACCATTGTGGTAACCGTGAACAGCCACGATTCCGCGATTCGACAGTCATCAACGCCGCTCCATCTTTACGCAGTTGAGAGGGGCCCGGCGGGGTCGACGCGACGGCACTGGCAAGGCTTCAGGTGAGTCGCTGCGTGCTAGGGGGGTTATACTCGCCGAAGCGAGCCGCATGATAGCATGATGGCAGGAAGGGACCGACAATGCCTCAGATACGAGGAGCAGACATCAAGGTCGTCGGGAAAAGCGGTCAGATATCGCTCGGGAAGAGCTATGTAGGAAAGGCTCTGCGTGTCGAGCACCGCCGAGATGGCACGATCATCCTCACTGCCGTGGCAGTCGTGCCTGAGAGTCAGCTCTGGACCTTGGAGGAGCCGCATCGTTCGCGGATCAGGCGCGGTCTCGCCTGGGCCTCGACAACGACTCCGAACGAGACCGACGTCGACGCTCTCGTCGCACAAACGTCCAAGGTCGTGAGCCGCTCGCGTGGCCGCCGGCGCTAGTCGGGCCCGGCTCGACCTCAACAGTCCCGAGTTCCAGGACGTCTTTTCTCGCCTCGAGACCGCGGAGCTGAAGCAGGTTGTCGCGTCTCTGCGCCGCCTGAGCGAGCTGGACTGGGCAACGATCTACCGGCACACGGGCTTCCAATGGGAGGCGATCAAACATCTCAAGGCGCCCAACGGAACCGGCGTTTATTCGCTCCGCTTGAGCCAGAGAGTCCGTGCGCTCGCCTTCCGAGACGGCGATTTCCTTCGCTTCATCTCCCTGCATCCCGATCACGATTCAGCATACCGGCGCTGACTCGGAGCCGCCCGTGCCCATACACCGATTCGGCACGCACGCTTGTCTCCCGGACGGGGTTCGCGACGGCACACGTATCTACGGCCTTTGAAGTTGGAGCCAACGTGGGCCCCGGGCCAGGATGAAATCCGCCCGTTTCCGCCAGTCCGGAAGACCCGAGCTGATGGGGCCAAGTCTCGCATCTGCAGTATGGCAAGCCAATGGGGTTAGGTCTTGCATCTGTTCATCGCCCCGCTGGTATCGTGCTCCCCATGGAGGAGCCATCGATGACGGATAACGCCCTCGAAAGCGGTCCCCGCAAGCGGATCGCGCTCGTCGCGCACGACAACAAGAAAAAGGACCTTCTGGAGTGGGCGCTATTCAACCGCGACCTCCTCGTGAAGCACGATCTCTTCGCCACCGGAACGACGGGCGCCCTGATCGAGAAGACGCTCGACACCACCGTCGTCAAGCTCCAGAGCGGCCCGCTCGGGGGAGACCAGCAGATCGGCGCCAAGATCGCGGAGGGCACGATCGACTTCGTCATCTTCTTCTGGGACCCTCTGGAGCCGCAGCCCCACGACCCGGACGTCAAGGCGCTCCTCCGAATCGCGGTCGTCTGGAACGTCCCGGTCGCCTGCAACCGGGCCAGCGCGGACTTCATGATCTCGTCCCCGCTCATGGACTCCCCGTACGAGAGGGCCCTCCCGGACTACGAGGGTTATCGCGACCGGCTCAAGACCACCGGCGCCTGATTCCGGCTACCTAGGACCATGAGCCGCACTCTCCGAGCGCTGGTGGTCAGGTCTCATACTCTGAAACAGGTGGCATCTCTAACCGCACGGCGAAGCGCTACGCAGCCATAGAGGATAGGAAGTTTCATCTCGTGCTTCTCATGCAGATAGAGTTGTGCCGGAAGGAGGAACAATGCGTTCAGTGTTTCGTTCGTTTTCAACGCTCTGCGCGGGGATTCTTCTCGCCGGCGCCGCCGTCGCGGCGGATTCGAACCCGTTTTTCCAGAAGTCCCTGCTGCAAGATCAGGCCCCGCCGTTCGACAAGATCAAGGACGCCGACTACGCGCCGGCGATCGAAGAGGGGATGAAACGGCAGATCGCGGAGATCGACGCGATCGCCAACGACCCGGCGCCGCCGACCTTCGCCAACACGCTCGAAGCGATGGAACGCTCGGGCCAGCTCCTCACCCGCGTCGCGAAGGTTTTTTTCAACCTCGCTCAGTCGAACACCGACGACGCGATGCAAAAGATCCGCGCCGAAGAGGCCCCGAAGCTCGCCGCGCACCAGGACGCGATTTATCTGAACGCGAAGTTGTATGCGCGCGTGAGGGCGCTCTATGACAAACGCGACTCGCTCGGGCTCGATCCGGAAGGCCGGTACCTCCTCCAGCGCTACCACTTGAACTTCGTGCGCGCCGGCGCCGAGCTCAAAGATGCCGACAAGGCGAAGCTTCGCGCTCTGAACGAGGAAGAGGCGAAGCTCACGACTCAGTTCGCGCAGTTTCTGCTTGCCGACGCGAAGGCTTCCTCCGTCGTCGTCTCGGACAAGGCCGAGCTTGCCGGATTGAGCGAGGGGGACCTGGCTTCGACCGCGGGAAGGGCGAAGGAGCGCGGCCTCGAGGGCAAGTGGATCGTCGACCTTCAGAACACGACGCAGCAGCCCGTTCTCTCCTCGTTGACGAACCGGGCCCTTCGGCAGCGAATCCTCGAGGCCTCGGAGGCCCGCTGCGACCACGGCGGCCCCAACGACACGAAAGCGATCGCGGCGCGGCTCGCACAGCTTCGCGTGCAGAGGGCGAAGCTTCTCGGATTTTCGACGCATGCCGCCTATGTCCTGGACGACCAGATGGCGAAGACTCCGGACCACGCCTTGAAGCTCCTGACCGACATGGTCCCGGCGGCGACCGCCAAGGCGAGGCGTGAGGCCGCGCGCATGCAGCAGTTGATCGACTCGGAAAAAGGAGGCTTCACGCTCGGAGCGGCCGACTGGGAGCTCTACGCCGAAAAGGTGCGAAAGGCCGACTACGACATCGATGAGGCGCAGGTAAAGCCCTATTTCCCGCTCGACCGCGTGCTCAAGGACGGCGTCTTTTTCGCGGCCCACGAGCTTTACGGGCTGACCTTCCGGGAGCGCAAGGATCTGCCCGTGTACCACCCCGACGTCCGCGTGTTCGAAGTCTTCGACGCCGACGGGCGTTCGCTCGCGCTGTATTACGGCGACTATTTCCAGCGGGCAAACAAGAGTGGCGGCGCGTGGGATGACAGCTTCGTCGACCAGAGCGCGCTTCTCGGAACCAAGCCCGTCGTCGTCAACGTGCTCAACCTGCCCAAGCCCGCCGCCGGCCATCCCGCTCTTCTCTCCTTTGACGACGTCAAGGGGCTCTTCCACGAGTTCGGGCACGCCCTTCACGGCATGTTCTCGAACATTCGCTATCCCACGCTCGGGGGAACGCCTCGCGACTGGGTCGAAATGCCGTCGCAGTTCAACGAGCACTGGGCGCTCGAGCCGGCGGTTTTCGCCCACTACGCGCGCCACTACCAGACCAGCGAGCCGATCCCGCTGGCACTCGTCGAGAAAATCCGGAAGACGAAGACGTTCAACGAGGGCTACGCGACGACCGAGTACCTCGCGGCCGCGCTCCTCGACCTGGCGTGGCACACGCTCCCGGCCGACGCGCCGCAGGCGCAGGTCGATGCGTTCGAGAAGTCGGCGCTCCAGCGCTTTCACGTCGACGTCCCGCAGGTGCCGCCGCGGTATCGCACGACGTATTTCTCCCACATCTGGGACGGCGGCTACTCCGCCGGCTATTACGCCTATCTCTGGAGCGAGGTGCTGGACGACGATGCCTATTACTGGTTCAAGGAGCACGGGGGGATGACGCGCGCCAACGGTCAGCGCTTTCGCGAAATGATCCTTTCGCGCGAGGGCACGGCGGACGTCGACGAGATGTATCGAGCCTTCCGTGGACGCGATCCGATCGTCCAGCCGCTCCTGCAGGAGCGGGGACTCGTCACGACGCCTCTTGCGGAGACGAAGTGAGCAATCGGGAGGCGGGTTCCGGCGCGCGCGACATGATTCTGAACTTCGGACCGCTACAGGCTCGACGCAGGATAATTGCCGTAGCCATTTTGTTAGCGGGCCTTGGTAGCGCGCTCGTGATTTATCTCATCGCCACACTCGCTCCCGCCAACCCGTTGGGTTATGAACCCGAGGACTCCAAGCAGTATCTTCGCGAAATGGAAGTCTACGGCGGCAAAGCCAACGTGCTCGCGAGTGAGTTTCGGCATTGGTTTGAAAGCCTCTGGCACGGCCCGCGCCTCGCGGTCACCGTGGTCTGTCTGACGTTGGTGCTTCTGCTCTTTTTCCTGGTCGCCTCTACCCCCCTGCCGCCTGAGGTGGGCGCCTCTCCTCAGGGTAAGCAGAAGCCTGACCGTTCGGGACCGTGACAGCTCAGCACGCGCGCGTCGATCAACATATCCCCGAGGCAACGGCGGGTCGCCGAACGCTACTTCACGGCGATGCGCGCCGCGCCGCCCTCCTGGACGATGAATGAAAGCGGCGAGGAACCGACGCACTTGAGAGTGCCGGAGACAGCCGGGAAGTTCGTCAGATGCGTCGACGCACCGGCAAGCGACAGGTTTCCGCGGTTGCCCCACTGGCGGAAGGCGAGCGGGAGCCCGCGCGGCCCCACGACGAGGCACGCCAGTGGCCCACCCGTGAGGCGCTCAGGCGGAACGTCGATGTCCAAAGTCCCGCCCGGCGTGAGCATCACCGCGAGGGCGGGTCCCGGGATGGGTACGCCGTCGAATGCAGCGGGTGCGAACCCGTTCGAGGTGGCGATGATCGAGTACGAGCCCGGATTGAGCGACGGGATCTCCCCTCGGCCCGAGCTGTCGAGGCGGACATACGAGGTCGCGAGCTCGGCTCCGGTGCCGTCGAAGACCCGGGCAGAGAAGGACCCGAGCGGCGTCCCGAGGAGTCCGTCGCGCCCGGTCACGTCGAGCCCGTCGCCGCGGATCATTTCGATCACGAGATCTTCGGCCGCGTCCGCCGAAACGGCCCGCGTTTCGACGAGGTAGCTCTTCTTCTGCGCCGTGAGCGAGAGCGACCCCGCCTCGAGGCCGGTCAGCTGGAACCGGCCCGCGTCGTCGGTCGTCGCATTGTGCGTAAAGCCGAATGATCCGTCCGCGTTCGTCGAGCGAATCGTGACCTGAACGTCGGCGAGCGGCTGGCCCGACTCGGACGCGACGACACGGCCGGCCAGGCGCCCCGCCGGGAGGATGAATTCCAGCGTCCGGTCGCTGTTGACGTCGACCTTTTGCTCCGGCGCGGCGCTCGACATCGCCATCGAATACGCCACCATGCTGTACGTCCCGGCCTTGAGGCCCGTCAGCCGGCACGACCCCGACGCGTCGGTCGTGGCGCTCCCGTTCGTGCCGGTGTCGCGGCTCGCGGGGCTCGCATAGACCATCGCGCCCTCGACGGGTTGATCGTCGCGCAGGACGCGGACAGTCAGAGTGAAGCCGGCCTCGAAAGGCAGCTCCACTTCGACCGTGCCGTCCTCTGGGACCGTCACCGGACGGCTTAGGTACCGGCCTCCGATGTCCGTCGGCGCGCCCACCCGCGCGTAGACCCCCGCCGAGCCCGGCGCGACGTCAAGGACCTCGAACCGGCCGTCGGGAAGCTCCTTCCCGCTTGCGTCGACGCTGCCTGCGTAGACGGACACCGTTACCTGCTTTCGTTCCTCCGGCGAGAGGCCCGTCACGGTCGCGAGAACCGTCGCGCCCCCGCCGATGACGGCGCGGACATCTTCGCGCGCCTGGTCGGCCTCCAGAGTGAGGTCCACGGGCTTCCCACGCCTGCCGGCGGTTCCGGTCGTCAGCGTGTAGCGCCCCGGCGCGAGGTGTGAGAAGAGAACGCGCCCGTCAGGCCCCGTGGTGGAGGCCGTCCCGTTGTAGGAGCTCTGGCCGGCCTGCGTCAACGTCGCCTCCGCGCCCGCCTGAGGCTCTCCGCTGGGCGACACGACGACCGCGGAAACCGACGCACCCGGCGAGAGCTTCAGCTCGACCGTGCCGCCGGACTCCCCCACCTCGACGGTCTCACTCGTCGACGCGTAGTCGGGGCCGCGCGCCGTGACGCGCACTTTGCCGGACGGTAGACCCTCGATCTCGAACGCGCCGTTCGCGTCCGTCGTCGCGCGCAAGGGTGCCGAGGACTCGGCGAGGACTTCGATGTCGGGCACGGGCTTGCCGCTGCGCGCCTCCACGACACGCCCGTGAAGGGCTGCGCCGCGCGACACGGTGACCTCGACGCCGGAGCGCGTCTCGCCCTCCTCGAGCGCAAGTCCCCCGACGCGCGCAGGCTGGTATCCCTTCGCGACGACGCGCACCTCGAGGAGGACCGCGGGAGCGTTCTCGAGAACGAACTCCCCCGTCTCGGATGACACGTCCAGCCTCACGGGGTCTACCCGGTTGAACCCGCTGCTGCTCCGATCGTTCCCCGCGGTCACCTGGAACTCCGGTACCGGCCGCCCGTCCGTGTCGACGACCCGGCCCTCGACGCGTCCCGTTCCCGCCGCCGTCATCTCGACACCCTCCGCGGGCGCCTTGACGGGTTTCTGTTGCGGTGGAAAGCCCGAGTAAAGGGCGACGTTGTACGTCGCGCCCGGCTTGAGGCCCTCGATCCGGAAGCTCCCGTCGGCGAGCGACCGAGCGGAGCCGCTCCCGGAACTGACCGCATCAGCGGCCTGCGCCCTGACGTACTGATCCGCGACGCCCGTGCCGCGCTTGCCCCGGACGCTGCCGGCGATCACCGCCTCCGGCCCGAGGGCGAACGACAGAGGCTGCGGGCCATGGCCCTCGGCGACGACGATGCCCGACCGGCTGTCGCTGGCGTATCCGGTCTTCGAGGCCGTGACCGTGTACTCACCGGGCGCGAGGCCTCCGATCCGGAAGTGCCCGTCCGCGCCCGTCGTCGCGCGCGGCCAGCTCCACTGCGGCCCGGCAAGCGAGCGCGGCGGAGCACCAGAGCCGCCGCGACCAAACGTGATGCTCACCTGCACACCCGCGAGCGGCGCGTCGCCTGCGGTCGCGACCCCCGTCAGGACCGCCCCTCGACGGAGCGTGACGGCGACGCCAGCCCGCATCTCGCCCGGTTTGAGCCCGAGATTGCCGATCGAGGCCGACTCGAAGTCGAGGTGCGTCGCGACGAGTCGCAACGTTTCGACGGCCGGGACACGCCGGAGCGTGAACGTCCCGTCCTCAGCCGTGACGGCGGCCATTGTCGGGCCCGACCGGGAGTTCTCCAGCACCCTTACCCTCGCCGCGACGACGGGCCGGCGCTGGTCGTCCGTGACGCGCCCGGAGATCGTCACACCCTCCCTGAGGAACAGCTCCACGGGCCTGTCGGTACGCTGTGCGCGCGCGAGCCGCCGCGTCGTTTGGACGTATCGCGGAGCGACCGCGCCGAGGATCCAGTCGCCTGCCGGTGCCGGGCGGACGACGAACGAGCCGTCCGACCCGGAGCGCGTCCAGAGGCGCCGTCGACCCGAGACGGCGTCGACATACGCACCCGCGACGGGTTTGCGCATCGTGGCATCGAGGACCCGTCCGCGCAGGACGGCCGCGGGGGCAAGGACCACGGTGAGAAGCGTGGCCGGAGGCTGCGGGATCGCGATGCCCGTCACCTCGCGGATTCCGCGCTCGCCGCCGTCGGCCGCCACGAGAACGCGACCGGCCGCGAGCTCGTGGACCGCGAACCGGCCCTCCGCGTCCGTCTCCGCGAACGCTGTGGCGTCTTTGCCCTCGACACGCACGACGGCGCCGGCCACCGGGGTCTTTCCGTCCGCCGCGACGACCGCTCCCGTGAGCGGCAGCCCTGGACGCAGGACGACGGCCGCCACAGCTCCCGCCCGGACGACCGCCATCTTCGCGGTCGCAAGGCCGGGCCTGCGCACCATGATCTCGTTCGAGGACTCGGCGGCGCCTTCGAGTGCGAATTTCCCATCAGCGTCCGTCCGGACGGAACCGAAGCCGGTCGAATGAAGGACCTCCGCGTCCGTCACCGGACGCCCCTCCGCGTCGACGACTCTCCCCGAGAGCGTCACCCCTTTCCGAAGTGCCGTCTCCCCGAGGTCCTCAGAGTCGGCCGTATCCCAGCGTCCCGGGATCGGGCCGTGCACCACGCCCGCACCGACGAAATGGAGCCCCACGATCTTCCCGGCCTGCCCCGAGGGGACGTCGAAGCCGAGGCGCCACTCGCCCTTCGCGTTCGTGACGGTCGTCGCAATGGCCTCCGGCCTCGGCTCGCGCCGCGCCTCGCGGCGGGCCTCGTCAAAGGAGGTTTCGTACGGCACGGCCGATACCGTGATCCCGGCGGCGGGCCGGTCGTTGAACGTGAGCCGACCCGCCAGCTCGCCCGCCAGGACCGGCCACGCGGACAGCAGGAGGCAAAACGCCAATTTGGAACTCATGCTCTTTGTACGATTCTGTGGCCGGGAGTATCGGCGGGTCAATCGCGCCTTAGAACAGCTTCATTGTCGGCGCTCCGAACAGCTGGTTGGAATTGGCCTGGTCGCGCCGCGGCGTCACGGCCAGAGGCGCGCGGCGCCTCCGCGCGTGCCGGTGACGATCGCGTCCTGATCGAACCGGCGCCGCAGGCGCTCCGCGTCGCGTCCGCGAATTCCGACGACGAGAAAGCTTGCCTCCTCGGGCCAGTCGCCGGCGTCGGAACCGCTGCGGCCCTCGAAGAAGAGAAAGCCCCCGCTTCGAAGAGAGGACTTCAGCGCGTTCGAAAGGACCCGGTTTTCCGCGGCGCCCAGCAGGCGCGCGCCCGGGTTGCACGCCGTCACGAAGATCCAGCGCCGCTTGCCCTCCCGGGCGAGCAGGCCGTCGAGCGCGGGAGTCCTCTTCCCGACGCGGATCTCGATCTCTTCGCCGTGTACGTTCGCGCGGTAGAACGCGCGCCGATACGTAACCCACGACACCTTCCTCACCGGTTTCCCCGTCCCGATTCTCACACCGGGGGTCCACGCTTTCTTCTATCGCGAATGCGTCTCGACGCGGAGTAAGATCCGCGTATGGACGCACGTCGGAAAGACTGGACGAACATTCTGTTTCTTTGCCTCTCCCCCATCGCAGGCATCGCGGGAACGGCTTTCTACGCGGCGCGTTTCGGCGTCCAGTGGTGGGAGCCGACGTTGTGCCTGACGCTCTTTTTCGCGATCGGGCTCTCCATCGGCTCGGGTTACCACCGTTACTTCTCGCACCGCGCCTACGAGTGCCATCCGGCGGTCGAATCGGTCATGCTTTTCTTCGGCGCGATGGCCCTGCAGAACTCCGTCCTTCAGTGGGCGCGCGACCATCGCGAGCACCACCGCTTCGTCGATACGGATCGCGACCCGTACAACATCAATCGCGGCGGGCTCTGGGCGCACATGCTCTGGATTTTCTACAAGCAAGGTCCGGAGAGAAACTTCGACGCCGTGCCGGACCTGACGCGCAACCCGCGCGTCATGTGGCAGCACCGCTGGTCGCGCGCGATCGGCATCGGCTTCGGCCTCGGGTTCCCGGCTCTCGTCGGGGCGCTCTTCGGGCGGCCGCTCGGCGGCCTCTTGTGGGGCGGTTTCCTGCGCATCGTCCTCGTCCACCACACGACGTTCTTCATCAACTCTCTCGCGC
>OBLU010000869.1_pt1 | contig 28111 bp, 21 predicted proteins | sample 1518681 | NCBI WGS metagenome assembly OBLU01 (sample SAMEA3539304, study PRJEB22396) | soil metagenome | biome: tundra; feature: field; material: soil | place: USA | collected 2010-05 | depth 0.15 m
GTCCCTTCGGCCGATGTCATGATGCAATCGGTCGCTTCGGCCTTTCGCTCTCTGGCGATGGGAATCATCATGACCGGGATGGGATCGGACGGGGCGCAGGGAATGAATGCCATTCATCGGAAGGGCGGTTTCACAGTGGGTCAGGATGAGCCAAGTTGTGCGGTCTACGGCATGCCTCGCGTTTGCGCGGAAATGGGGATCCTCGACCGGGTTGTGCCTCTATCCCAGATTCCCCATGAAATTCTGCAAGCCACGCACTACCGCAAGACGAGCGTGAGTTAAGCCCGTGCTCCCCCATCAAACGGGCTCGTGTCCAACACTTCCCGCACCCGCCTCAAGAGCATTCGGGTAGAAAAGGGTTTAGCCAGGTATTTCTTGCCAGAACGAGATAGCTCACACCAAGCGAGTTGTTCCGCATGGCCGCTCATCAGGAGAACCCGGCCGCGCGGACACAAGTTCTCGAATTCAGCCGCCAGTTCGCACCCGCTCATTCCAGGCATGACGACATCCGCAAGAAGCAGATCGACCGGCCCGGAGCATCTGGGGTAAGCCTCTAGCGCCTCTGCCGCGCTGGTGGCAATCACCAGTCTGTATCCGGCCGACTCGAGAACCTCGGCAGTCACCCTCCGCACAAACGCTTCGTCCTCGACCAGCAGAATGGTCTCGGGCCCGCCCCGCTGGCCGGCTTCGGCGAACGCAGCTCCGATCCTCGGTTCGCCGATCGTCGGTTCGCCAATCATCGTGTCGTCGATCATCGTTTCCGCGGCGACCACAGACCCAATGCAAGGCAGACTCTCCGTTTCGCTCTTTTGAATTGCACGCTCGCCTCTGCAAGAATTCAATTCTTCACTCCTGGACTATGTCCGCCATCCAGCAGCTTAGCTGCCATCCTCGGTTCTCATTGCAATGCTGCTGCAAGTGAAAGACGATCAACTACTTACTTCGAAGAACGCATCGGGTGAGCGGCGGCTTTCTCGCAAGCTCTTCGCCCATTCCGGGACACGCAAGCGCGAAACCGGTTCCGATCCGGGAGAGAGATCGGCCCGCGATTGCTTCGCGCGAAGCCTTGCCCGGTTCGCTACTTTGGACTTGTGAGGATGGTTCCGTTCGGATCCAGCAAAAGCTTGTGGGTTCCCACCGGGGCAGATAAGCGAAACGAAGACTCCTCCCCGTCAGCAAACACTTGGCCCACTAGCACAGGAGCCCTGCCTGAGACCACGGCGTAGATAGGAACGGACGTCACCAGGTCTTCCGGCGCGTTCTTTTGCCGTATCACCCCGGTCACGACCGTCGCGTTCGCCTTGGTGGCGAATTTGACACCCTGCAACTCCAGCCTGGGCAGAGAAGTGCCGTTCACCCAGCCATCCAGGAACCAGTCGAGCGAAGGTTTGCCTTCATATCGCAACGACGGCGGTAGATCCTCCGCAAAAACCTCCAGCAGTTCGCGCGTGATGATGGCTTTTCCTTCGTACCGCTCGCGAAGTTTGCGCAGAGACCGCACGAAGGGCTCTTCCACATCCTTGCCTCTCGGTTCTTTCCTCCCAGCATCCTTTGCGGCGTCCTGCAACATTGAGCGCAGCATGTGGAACAGCCACGTTCCGCGTCCGTAACTGATGGCTTCGTAACCTTCCGGAAAGTGAGACGAGAGGAGGCGGCTTCCCAAGGTCACCGGTCCGGCATCCTTGGGAAAATTGCCGTCTTTGTTCTTATCGGCCAAATCCTGTCGATATTTCTCCATGATCAGCCGAAAACCTGCCGGATTTTTCTCCTGCAGCATCATCAACGAGCAATAATTTGCCAAGCCCTCCGAAAACCACTGATCACGGTAGGTGCTCCAGGTGATTAGATCTCCCCACCACTGATGCGCGGCTTCGTGGGCGGGGACCAGTTGGCCAATCAATACGCCTGAAGCATTCATGTGGAGGTCTTCACGCTCCTCTCGAGTCAGGAAAGCGTAGGAGGAAAGGAAGACCAGCCCAGGCCATCCTTGGCTCTCTCGCCCCGGCAGTTGAGTCAACGCCAGTTGACTGTAGGGGAATGGACCGAATCGCTCGGCATAGTAACGGATGGCCCGAGCTGTTGCGTCTGCTACGGCCGTCGCGTTCCGCGCCGGCGAAGGTGCAGGCGGAGCCAGCAAGGCTGGAGGGACCTGAGGGAGCGGGAGCTTCGGATCGATTTGGATTGTTGGCAGCGGGGGTTGGGGGAAGTCTCGTTCCACGCCGATCGTAGCGTAGGTTTCCACAGTGACATTCCCGGCTTGCGCCGCACCCCGAACATACTTGCCAAGATTAAACCCGGCTACGGGGATGGGCCGTTCCGAGACCCAACGGGACACTTGCTCGTCGGCAGCGCTCTGCCTAGCAGGCAGTACGGGTTCAGTCGATGGCGGGGAGAGCGGCTCTGGTTTACCCGTCGCCAGAAGAGTCCAACCCGGCGGATAGTGGAAGGTAAGATCGAAATCGGCCATGGCCATTCCGCGATTGGGATACCATGTGCCGCGCGCGCCCACGTAAAGCAAGCCTTTGCCAGCTTCTGCTAACACCTCTCCGCCATAGACGAAGCGCAGATTGATGGTTTGTCCCTTCCGGGCTGGCCCGGGAAGAATTATGGCGACCAAGTCGTTGCCGCTGCGGGCCAACCGCGTGCCCTCCACGGCGGGGTTCTGGATAAATTCCACCGCTCTTCCACCGGCCTCAACACTCTGGAGATGCAGGTAGCGAGACAGTTCGAATACCAGGAACCGCGATCCACCGCGCACCACATCAAGCTGCATTTTCACTTCCGCATCCAGTTCCTTAGGTGGTTTCACGTGAGCATCAATGACGTAGCTACGGACGACTATGGGATCTTCATGAGATTCCGTTTCGGCCGGCATCTTTTGAGGGATTTCTTTCTGAGCCAGGTGGTTTCGTCCGGCATTCTCCGTCGAGAAAGAGGTCCAAACGTCGTAGTACACGAGTCCGTTTTCCGCGGTCTTGATTTGTCCCGCACCAACTTGTTCCCCAGCCGTCGAGTCGTAAAGGAGGTCGAAAACGCCGAGCTTGTTTCCCTGCAAGCGGGCGTGCAGCATGCGGTCATCAGGATCGGCGGTTCTCGTGGTGGGTGAGTCACTGGCGATTGTCCCTTCGGCGGCAGGCAGCATCTCGCTGAAACTTGCCAGCAGCCTCATAGCGTCCTCCGGCGCCAGGTTGCGGGCGGTCTGATCCCACCGGGCGGCAAACTCTTCGGCCTGTTCCGGCGCCCTCAGGCCGGGCTGCAACTCGGCGGGAGTGTTGTCGTTGAAGCGGAAGTAGGCTGTTGCAAAACGCTCTTCCAGAATTGCCATTCCGGTGAACAGGCTCATTGATCTGCGCTCGACATCGTTGGGCGGAGCCAGCAAAACTTCTCCATCCCCCTCAAAAAATGCCCCGGTAATCCGGCCCAGCACATCCTTGGTAAAGGCGATGGTGCCATCTTCCAGAGTGATGTGGATTGCAGATCGGTCCAGCGAAGCTCCCCGCACCTTGAACACCCGCGTGAGATCCAGCCCGACACTACTCAGTTGAACGTAAAGGGACTCCGCCGGTCCGGGCCGGTGGGCAGGAGATGTCTGAGCGGGAGTCCCTTGCTCGCCCCAGGCCGGCAGGACTGACAAGAACGCCATGCATGCGGCCAGCACAAGGCCGAATTTGCGCCGGTTTGCCAGTACTTTCGTTACGTAGGTATGTGCGCTCACTGTTGCTAGAATGCGCTTCAATGCGGCTTCGTGTCACTACTCTACTAGCTATGTGGATGATGCTCGCCTCCGCGGCGGCGTTGGCTGACACGATCCATTTGAAGAATGGCCGGACCATCCTCGCCGACCACGTCCGTGAAAATGGCAATCGCTATGAATACGACATCGGCGACGACAGTTATGCCATTCCCAAGAGTTCAGTAGACCGCGTCGAAATCGGCGGCATGCCCGCCACTAATGTCGTCTCGTCCGGCGCCAACAAGACGCCCGGCGACCTTCCCGCTTTCACCCCGGTTGACAGTCTCGCGAACGAGGGTGATCTGCCCAAAACAATTGTTAAAGATGGCAAGGTTGACCCCGAGGCTCTTTCGAAACTTGAAGGCAAAGGAAATGCCGAGTTGAGCGCTACGGCTGACTTCATTGCCGGCAAGTTTGAATTCGAACACGGCAACATCGATCAAGCCCGCCGCTATTTCGACAGCGCCCTCCGCTTCCAGCCGGAGAACTCAACCGTCCTTATCTATTACGCCGCCCTGCTGGGGCGCACCGGGAACGCTTCGCAGGCGCTCTTCTACGCCCAGCGTGCCGTGAGCGCCGCGCCTCAGTCGCCCGATGCCTACACCGTGCTGGGCTATGCGCAGCAGGCTTCCGACCGTACCAAAGACGCCGTCGCCTCCTGGAAGCATTCTCTCGAACTGCGTCCCGATCCCGTCGTCAAGCAATACCTGTCACAAGCGCAGCGCGAACAAAATATCGAAACCGATTTTGCCCAGCGCGAAAGCAGCCATTTCGTCCTGCACTACGAGGGCAAGCAGACTTCCGAAGCATTGCGTGGACAAATCCTGGCCGCGCTCGAATCGGACTACGATGATCTGGCGCGTGACCTGGGTACTCCACCACGCGACAACATTCTGGTAACGCTCTACACAGAACAAGCTTTCTTTGACGTTACCCGCGCCCCCTCCTGGTCGGGAGCCATCAACGACGGCAAACTCCGTATCCCAATCAGCGGCCTCAATTCGATGACGCCCGAGTTGGCACGGGTTTTGAAGCATGAACTCGCCCACTCGTTCATCAATCAGATTTCGGGTGGCCGCTGTCCGCCCTGGCTGCATGAGGGAATCGCCCAGCTTCTGGAACCAAAATCCCTGGGCAGCGATGGACGCCAATTGGCTCAGTTGTTCAAGTTGCAACGCAACATCCCATTGAATGTGCTGGAAGGGAGTTTCCTGCGCTTTTCTGGCGGGGAAGCCTATCTGGCCTACGCGGAATCGCTGGCTGCGGTTTCCTACATCAACGATTCTTACGGGATGGGCGACCTCCAGCGAATTCTGCAACGCCTCAGCCAGGGCAGTTCCACCGAAGCCGCCCTGCGTGCGACCATCCACTCCGACTACGGCCAACTCGAATCCGAGATCGGCAAGTATCTCAGCGACAAGTACGGCGAATAGCGGATTGCCCGCCGCCACTGCTTGTGCTAGTTTCGGGTTTTAGGTTCAGCCATCGAATGTGCGCTCTATTCCAGTCCCGTGAGCCCGAGCCTGTACCAGCCGCAGAGCCTGTCCCGGGCGAGTTTCCGAAGATTGACGGCGCAGAGATTGCGGCCACCACCTACGGAAAACGAGTCGCTGGAGATTTCTATGACTCCTTGCGAGCCGGCCCCGAACGGATCTTGTTTGGCCTGCTCGATGTTGCCGGACGCCGCGAGAACAACCTGCCCGTCCTCGCGGCCGCGACGAAGGTATTTCGCACTCTCGGGGCCGAACTCTTTGCCGCGCCTGACATCAACGAATCCGAAGCCATGGTGACGCTCTGTATTCAACTCAACCGCGGCGTGATGGAAGCCGCCGCGGGCGTTCACTCCTGCCCGGCATTCATCGGCTGCTACCACGAGAAATTTGGCACCCTCTGCTACACCAACGCCGGGCATACCCCGGGACTCCTCCGCGACAGCACCGGCATTACAGAACTCGCGTCCACGGGCCTGCCGCTTGGCCTTTTCTCCCACGCCACCAGCGACGCTCCCACCGTTGGTCTGGAGAAAGGCGCGGTTCTTCTGCTGGTTTCGCGGGGAGTGGTTGAGGGCAAGTGCAAAGATGACAAGGCTGAGGATCTGGAATTCGGCTTGGAACGGGTGAAAGAGAGCCTGCGTGCCGACCCCTCTCGCAGTGCTCAGGCCCTCAGCGCCTCCATACTGAGCTCCGTTGGCGAGTTCACCTGCGAGCCCCTGGCTCCAGACGACATGACCGCCCTCGTCCTTGTACGGACCGCCTAGCGCACGTCCCCAGCAACCTGGCTAACGCGCCAGCGCATCAAACTACGCCAGGTCGGCCCGTGCCCGGCCGGAAGTAGTAAAATGCTCAAAAGGCCTTCGCCCGCAAGTCCAGGCAGCTGGCGGCCCTTCGAAAATCCTATGAAGAGACTGGTTCTGATACTCATTGTTACGGCGTGTATGCCCACATTCGGCGCGGGTCAGGTGGTGGAAGAAATTATCGCGCGCGTGAACAGCCAGATCGTTACCCGCTCGGAGTTCCTCCGCAGCAAGGACCAGCTCAAAGATGACGTGAAACAGCAGGATGCGGCCAATGCGGACAAGCTCTACGGCGAGCGTGAAAAGGACATCCTGCGCGATCTCATCGACCAGCAACTCCTGCTGGAAAAGGGCAAGGATCTCGGCATCACCGGCGATACCGACCTCATCAAGCGCCTCGACCAGATGCGCAAGGACATGAAGCTGGAAACCATGGAAGAGCTTGAAAAGGCCGCCACCGCCCAGGGAATCCCCTATGAAGATTTCAAGCAGAACATGCGCAACCAGATCGTAACGCAAAAGGTAATCGGCGAAGAAGTCGGCTCCCACCTCAGCATCACCAAAGAGGAACAGGGAAAGTTTTACGACGAACACAAGAGTGAGATGGAGCAACCCGAGTCGATAAGACTGAGCGAGATCCTGGTCGCTCCGAAGAAGCCGGCAGCCGATGCGTCTGCCGCCGGCAAGCCGGCCCAGAACACAGCTGCTGATTCCCCCGCCGCGGGCGGCGACAATCCAAAGAATCAAGACGCCGCCAACGAAGCTGCCAAACAGGCTGAGGAGGCTGCGGCTCTGGCCGCGGCCGAAGCCAAGGCCAATGATCTGCTCAAACAGATTCGCGCTGGCACGAGCTTTGAAGATGTCGCGAAGAAGTATTCCGACGGTCCCTCGGCTGCACAGGGCGGCGATCTTGGAGTGTTCAAGCGCGGCGCTCTCGCCAAGGAACTTGAAGACAAGACATTCGCCATGAAGTCCGGCGAGGTCACCGACGTGGTCCGCACCAAGCAGGGCTATGTCATCTTGAAGGTTGCCAGCCACCAGACGGCAGGCATTCCGCCCTTGAAGGATGTCGAGCCTCGAATCCAGGACGCCCTGTACTATCAGAAGCTGCAGCCCGCGCTCCGCACCTATCTGACCAAGCTGCGCGAAGAGGCCTACATCGACATCAAGGCGGGCTACATCGATTCCGGCGCCAGCCCAAACCAGACTAAGCCGGTTGAAACCACCACCGCCAAGGCTTCCGACGTCAAGAAGCTGAAGAAGAAAAAGAAGCTGGGCATTCTCTAGCAGGGACCTGAAGAACGCGCAGGGACAGCCGCCTCGGCTGTCCCGCCGAGCGGAGCGAGGCGTTCCGGCACAAATACTTCCCGCACAGACGACGGTCCATGCCTGCCTCCCCGCCGTCTTCGTCCTTTCTGATTTACACTGATGTAGAGAATGAAAGAGTTCTACATCAGCGACTGCACCCGCCACGAAAACAAGATCATCACCTCCAACTTTGTCGTGGTCAGCAAGCAGATCAAGCCCAAGAAAACCGGTGAGCCGTATCTCGCTCTAACCCTCGGGGACCGCAGCGGGCAGCTCGAAGCCAAGATGTGGGACAACGTGGAAGAAGTGCTCAACGCCTTCGAGCAAGACGATTTCCTCAAGATCAAAGGCCTGGTCAACAAGTACAAAAACCGTTTCCAGCTTACGATCCACAAGCTGCGCAAACTGGGCGAATCGGAAATCGAATTCTCCGACTACCTTCCCAAAACCACCAGGAATATTGACCAGCTGTGGCAGACCCTGACGAACTTCGTCGTATCCTTTCAGGATCCTCATCTCAAGTCTCTGGTGCAGGCCTTCATGTCCGACCCGGAGATCGCGGCCGCTTATCGCAACGCGCCCGCCGCCAAGACTCTGCATCACGCCTATATAGGCGGCCTGCTCGACCATGTGGTTTCGCTTTTTCGCTCTTGCGACCTGGTCTGCAGGAACTATCCTCAGGTCAATCGCGATTTGCTCCTGACCGGTGCATTTCTTCACGACATCGGCAAAATTCACGAACTTGCCTACAATCGCTCGTTTTCTTACACCACGCGCGGCCAGCTTCTCGGGCACATGGTCATTGAACTTGAGATGTTGCAGGCCAAGCTCGCTCTGGTCCCTGACTTTCCGGCCGGACTCAAGACTCTGCTTGAGCACCTCATCATCAGCCACCACGGCGAGTACGAATTCGGCTCACCCAAGTTGCCCATGTTTCCCGAAGCGCTCCTGCTGCACTACATGGACGACTTGGACTCCAAGATGGAGGCCATGCGCGCCCACTTTGAGCGCGAGGCCGACCTGGAGAGCCCCTGGACCAGCTACAACGCCTCCCTCGGACGCCCACTGCTGAACAGCGCCAAGTTTCTTACACCCAAGCCCGCCGCTCCTGGCGAGGATTCTTCCTCTGCCGCTGAAGCTGAGCTCGAGACGGAGCGTAGCAGTGAATCCCGCGAAGAAACTCCGACCCTGCCTGGCTTTGAATCTTAGTTTTCGTGCCCGAGAGGTTCGCGTCCGACCATGCTCGACTTCAGCCGTTTCGAAATTCTCACCTTCGATTGTTACGGCACTCTCATCAACTGGGAGGACGGAATTCTCCGCTGCCTACGCCGCATCCTTGCGGCCCACGGCAAGGACACAGACGATGCCACAATCCTGCGGCTCTACGGCGATTTCGAAGCCAGCGCCGAGCAGGGAGCGTATCGCCGCTATCGCGAAGTTCTCCAGTCTGTCGTGCGGCAGTTCGGAGAGCAACTCGGATTCGTACCCACGCAGCAGGAAGTCCGCTCGCTGCCCGGGTCACTGCAAGAATGGAAGCCGTGGCCGGACACCGTAAGCGCGCTCTCCGAACTTCAGGGCTGGTTTCGACTGGCCATCATTTCCAATATCGACGACGATCTTTTCGCCGCTACCCAACCTCAACTGGGAGCGGAATTTGACCAGGTGATCACTGCCCAACAGGCAGGAGCCTATAAGCCGTCATTGAAGATCTTCGAACTCGCGTTGAGCCGCGTCGGCGTTCCCGCCCACCGTATCCTGCACGTGGGCCAGAGCCTCTACCATGACGTGCTGCCTGCGCAGTCCCTCGGCCTGGCCACAGTTTGGGTTAACCGCCCATCGGCGCGAACCGGCGTGGGCGCCGTCAAGGCCGCTGAGGGGCGTCCAGACCTGCAGGTTTCCAGCCTCGCCGAGCTTGCCGCTGCTTGTGTCCGGCCGTGAACCTCTAGAAGTTGGCCGGAATCTTCACCACCCTCTTCTGAATCGCCCACATGACCAACTCGGCCTTGTTGTGGATACCGAGTTTCCGCATCAGATTGAACTTATGCGCATCCACGGTCTTGCTGCTCAGCCCCAGAACCGTTGCCGCCGCGCGCACCGTCTTTCCCTCCGCCAGCAGTTTCAGCACTTCTCGTTCGCGGGCGGTGAGGGCGCGTTCTTGTGGGAACAGTGTTTCGGTGGGGCGCCGCGAGATAGGTCGCGAGGATGCGTCCGAATGATTCGTTACATTAAGGTTTGTTGCACTGCCGCAGCATGAGTTCCGAACCATCTCCACCAGCTCTTCTGCGGAAGTTTGCCGCACCGCGCAGCTTCCGGTTGCCGCCCGCAAGCCACCAAACGGCGTACTGGCCTGTTCCTCCATGCTCAAGAACACGATTTTGGTCTGGGAAGATTCCCGCGCCACAAGCAGCTCTACCTCGGGCGCGGGCAGCCCGAACGTAGCGCCATCAGCGACCAGCACATCCGGTCGGGACTCATAGACTTTGCGCAGGCACTCGGCCGCGTTGCCGGCTTCGCTAACCACGTCAATGTCAGGTTCGTCTTCCAACAACCGCCGCAGACCTTGCCGCAACAAAACATGGTCGTGCACGAGCACACAGCGGATCTTCCTGCCGAAAAAAATTACTTCCCTTGGATCTGTGCGTGGGGGCACACAGTTCCTCCTTGTTTGGCCAGAGAGTTTGCGAAGTAACGCGGACGGTTGAGCAGAACTCAAACTACGAAAGAACAAGAACTGCTTGATCATTGTAGCAATCATTTCGCGCTCATGCGCATATGAAATCTACCAAGAGGGTTAGCTTTTCTTGTGACTCGTCTGGAAGCGCAACCTCTTTCTCCATCCGGCAACTCCAATGAGACACCGTATCAGGTAAAATCGAGCCCTTATGCTGCGCTACTTCACAGCCGGAGAGTCTCACGGCGAAGCTCTGGTCGCTTTTCTTTCGGGCCTGCCCGCCGGGCTCAGAGTGGACCAGGCCTTTCTCGACCGCGAACTCTGGCGCCGGCAGCAGGGCTATGGCCGCGGCGGGCGCATGAAGATTGAGCGTGACACGGCTCACATCCTCTCCGGGGTCCGCCACGGCATCACCATTGGCTCGCCCATTTCCGTCCAACTTGAAAATAAAGACTGGAAGAACTGGCAGGAGTCCTTGCCCGTCGGCGCAGGCGACCCTGCCCGCCACAAGCGTGTAGCCTCTCCCCGGCCCGGGCACGCCGACCTGGCGGGCGCCCTGAAATATAATTTTCCTGAGGCCCGCTATGTCCTGGAGCGCGCTTCAGCCCGCGAATCGGCGGCGCGCGTCGCCATCGGCGCCCTCGCCAAAACCTTCCTGCGCGAACTCGGTATCGACGTTCTCAGCCACGTTGCCGCCGTCGGCAACGTGGCCATGCAACAAGAAGTCCCTTGGGAGCAGATTCAGGCTCTTTACAGTCAGGAAGAAATCTTGCTGAATTGTGCCGACCCGGAAATCCAGCAGCGCATGAAAGACGAAGTCGACAAGGTCCTCAAGACCGGCGATTCGCTGGGAGGAGTCTTTGAGGTGGTTGCCCACAGTGTCCCACCCGGCCTGGGCACTTACGCGCAGTGGGACGAACGCCTGGATGCTCTGCTTGCGGCCGCCGTCATGTCGTTGCAAGCGGTGAAGGCAGTTGAGATCGGCTCCGGCATTGCCGCCGCCGCTTCTCCCGGTTCTGCCGTACACGATGAAATCGGCTACAGCAAGCCGGAGAATTTTAGTGGGTTCACCCGTACCCGCAACAACGCCGGCGGAATCGAAGGCGGTGTTTCCAATGGGGAAGAGATCCGCGTGCGCGGCTACTTGAAGCCTATCTCCACGTTGCGCCGCCCGCTGCAATCGGTCGATTTCTCTACCCGCCAACCGGTAAGCGCCGCGTATGAGCGCTCCGACGTTTGTGTAGTCCCGGCCGCCGGAGTCGCAGCCGAGGCCATGGTCGCGCTTACTCTGGCGCGCTGTGCTCTCGACAAGTTCGGCGGCGACTCCATGGGAGAAACCTTGCGCAATTTCCAGGGCTACTGCCTTCAACTGAAAAACTACTGATGATCTATCCCATTGTGAAGTTCCCAAATCCCGTCCTCGAGAAGCCGGCCGAAAAAGTCACGGTCTTCGACGAAGAATTGAAGAAGCTGATCGAGGACATGTTCGAATCGATGTATGCTGCCCGTGGTGTCGGCCTGGCGGCGCCGCAGATCGGAATCTCGCGCCGCATCGCCGTCGTCGACGTCACCTTCAAGGAGGACCCCAACGCCAAACTGGTCCTCATCAACCCGGAGATTATCCACAAAGAGGGCCGCCACTCGCAGAGCGAAGGCTGTCTCAGCATTCCCGACTTCCGTGAAAATGTGACTCGCGCCCAAGCGGTTATCATTCGCGCCCAGGATTTGACCGGAAAGGTCTTCGAGAGGACCGGCGACGACTTGCTGGCCCGCGCCTTTCAGCACGAAACCGATCACCTGAATGGCAAGCTCTATATCAGCCACATCAGCGCGCTCAAGCGCGACTTGATCAAGCGCAAAATTCGTAAGCTGGTCAAAGCGGGAGAATGGTAGAGGATTGAATCATTGAGAGATTGAGTCAATGAAGCAATGATTCAATGTGTCAATGATTCACTCCCTCAATCTCGTTTTCTGCGGCACGCCTGGCTTCGCCGTGCCCATGCTCGACAAACTGGTCGAGGCTGGATTCCACGTCCATCTCGTGGTCACGCAGCCGGACCGGCCCAAAGGGCGCGGCTTGGAACTCGTTTCGTCCCCGATCAAACAGGGCGCTCTAAAGCTGGAATTACCAATCACCCAGCCAGAGAGCATCAAGAGCAACGATGCCTTCCGCGCTCAACTCACTGCCCTCAAGCCCGACGCCATCGTCGTCGTCGGTTACGGCCGCATCATTCCGCAATGGATGCTGGATCTTCCCCCTCTCGGCAACATCAACCTGCACGCCTCGCTCCTGCCGAAATATCGCGGCGCCGCGCCCATTCAGTGGGCGATTGCCCGGGGCGAAACTATCACCGGGGTGACCACGATGAAAATCGACGCCGGCCTCGACACTGGTGATATTCTTCTACAACAGGAAATTCCCATCGCTCCCAACGACACAGCAGAGACGCTTGCGCCAAAGTTGGCAGCCGTCGGAGCAGACCTCATTGTCGAAACCCTGCGCGGGTTGCAGACCGGGGCCATTCATCCGCGCCAGCAAGATCACGCCCAGGCCACGCTAGCGCCCATCCTCAAAAAAGAAGACGGCCTTGTTGATTTCTCCCGCCCGGCTGCGAAAATCCTGAACCGCATGCGTGGCTTTCAACCCTGGCCCGGCGCATACTCGAAGTTTCGTGGCAAGAACGTGCAAGTATGGAAAGCAGCTGCAGTCGATCGGGCACTGCCAATGTCTCAGCTGAAGGTGGAGGGCAATCATCTTCTTGTTGGCTGCGGCCAGGGTACGGCAATCGAACTCCTCGAACTGCAACTGGAAGGCAAGACACGGACAACTGCCTCTGACTTTATTCGCGGTTATCGTCTGCAGCCCGGCGAGAAACTCAGCTCGTAGGCAGTGCGAATTTCTCCTCCGTACCGCCTGCTTCCGTCATACTGCCCACAGTGAGACCAAAATCTCGAGACTCGGACCCTGCGGTTTCCCCCGCCCGCGCTGCTGCATTCGACATTCTGCTTGGCGTCGAGCGCGAGTCTTCCTATGCATCCGAACTTCTTCATTCCCGGACGTACGGCCGGCTCACCGTGGTTGATCATTCCCTGGCAACGGAATTGGTCATGGGCGTCCTGCGCTGGCGGTCGCTGATTGACTGCCAAATCGCCAAGAGCTCTTCACCACCACTCTCCAAGCTCGATCTCGAGATTCTCACCGCGCTGCGCCTCGCCTTTTACCAACTCCGGTGGCTGGACCGCATCCCAGCCCGCGCCGCCATCAATGAGAGCGTTGAGCTCGTCAAACGCGCCCGCAAGCGTTCTGCCGCTCCGTTCGTCAATGCGGTCCTGCGTAAACTGGCAGTCGGCATCTCGCCCACTCACGAGGCTCCGCAATCCGCGATTACTGCCGCCTCAGTCGCGGCTCTCGCTGCCAGCAGTGCCCACCCGCTCTGGCTCGTCGAACGTTGGACCAAGGTCTACGGACTCGATTCCGCTCTTGGTATTTGCCAGCACGACCAATCCGTTCCCGTGACCGCAATCCGTCTTCGTCGCACCGAGGTAGGAGGCCAGCTGCGCTCCGAAGGAATCGAACTTGCTCCCGGTGCTTTTCTTGCCTCAGCGCGACGAGTTCAGCACGGCGACATCACCAAAACTGCCACTTTCCGAGTGGGCCTCTGTTTTATTCAGGATGAAGCCTCTCAGCTCGTCGCAGCTCTTGTCGGCCGCGGCGCGCACATTCTCGATTGTTGTGCGGCTCCGGGAGGAAAAACTCTGGCCATCGCCGATCGCAATCCCAGGGCGGACATTGTTGCCGTCGAGCTTCATCCTCACCGGGCACGTCTACTGCGAAGGCTACTGAGGGCACAGGATCCAACCTCCGAAGCTGGAGCTCGCAATATCCGTGTGGTCGCCGCCGATGCGCGGGATCTTCCCTTTGCCGCAAAATTCGACCGCGTTCTCGCCGACGTACCCTGCTCCGGCACAGGCACTCTTTCCCGCAATCCGGAGATCAAATGGCGGCTCGTTCCTGAAGACCTCGCCGACCTGCAAGAGCGCCAACTCGCGATCCTCCGTTCCGCCATGGCCCAAGTTGCTGCCGGAGGCCACCTGATCTATTCCACCTGCTCTATGGAGAGAGAAGAAAACGAAGACGTCATCGAGCGCTCTCTGGCGGAGGGCTCAACGTTCCGCTTACTCGATTGCCGTACTGAACTTGCGCGGCTTCAACAGGAAGGCGAATTAATCTGGCCGGACCCTTCTTCGCTCACTCGCGGCCCCTACCTGCGCACACTGCCCGGCGTTCACGCGTGCGATGGCTTCTTCGCCGCGATCTTGGAAAAAATCTAATGCTGGGTCTCTGGGACGGTCCGCGCAGCTCAGCGCACTTCGAAGTTCACCACCGCACCCGCCAGAACCCTCTGCCCGGCCGGCGGCGTTTGCACGACGATGATGCTTGCCGGCGACGGTTGCGGCGGTGCCGTAGACATGGCTGGAGCGCTACCCGGCGACGCCGCGTTCGCCGCCAGTGGCGCCATACTCACGTTTCCCAGTTTGAAGCCCGCATCCTGCAGCGTACGGCTCGCACTGCCCAGGGGTTGCCCCACAAAGCTCGGCATCACATACGCCGGCGGATCGGCCGCCACCGTCAGCAGCAGGCTGGTTCTCGGCGCTGCCACCTGACTCGCGTTCGCCGGCGGACTCTGCGCCAGCACCTGGTCGGCAGGCGTTCCCGCCAACTGCATCTCCGCCGTCGAAGCCACTTCCAGTCCGCGCCGCTGGATGTTCCATTCCGCTGCGCGCTCACTTTGCTTCGTGACATCCGGAATTGCCACGCGCTGTGGCCCCATACTCTGCGCCACGCGCACCTGCCATCCCCGCCGCACCTTCGTCCCCGGCAGCGGCAACTGGGTCATGATCCGTCCCTCAGGAATCTGCGGGCTGTAATACTGCCGCTCCACTTCGATCTGCAACCCCAGCCCGGCAACCGCGCGTTCCGCGTCCGAAGGCGTCAACCCAACCACCGCGGGCACCTCGACTACCTGACCGTGAATGGCAAATCGCATCGCCGTCAGCGCCGACACCAATGCCACAGCCACCAGCACCAGCGCCAGCATCGCAAAGCGGAAGAAATGCTTCATAAGGCGAAAGAAATTATAGTTTGACCAATCACGGGCAACCTCCTCGCGGGGTTGATCACCGGGTGGCCACTCTAGTGCGTCTCATCCGCGCCCGGCGACGTATCTGGCGTATCAACTTTTTGCACCTCCGGCCCTGGCATGTCGGTCGGCGGCTGGAACTGCCCCGGATCTTTCCCTGCTATTGCGGTATTCATGAAGTTCATCCAGATCGGCAGCGCCGCATGCGCTCCCGTTTCCTTGGCTCCCAGCGTTTTCTTCTCGTCGAACCCCATCCATACGCCGCAAGTCATCGTAGGCGAGAATCCCACAAACCAGGCATCCGTGAAATTGTTGGTCGTGCCCGTTTTTCCCGCAACCGGGAAGGGCATCTTCGCAGCCGCGACTCCGGTTCCGTGTAGCACCACCTCACGCAGCATCCCGGTCATGATGCGTGCCGTGCGCGCGCTGATCACATCCTTCACATCGGGATAGTCTTCTTCCAGCACTCGCCCCTCATAGTCGGTCACCTTCGTGATATAGCGAGGTGTGACGCGCACGCCGTCGTTCGGAAAAACGCTGTACGCCGAAGTCTGTTCCAGCAACGTGATTTCTGCCGAGCCCAGCGCCACCGGCAAATAGGGCGGCAACTTGGCTGTAATTCCGAAGCGCTCTGCATAGTCAATCACGCTCTTGATCCCAACTTTGTTAGCCAGCTTCAGCGCCGGAATATTCCGCGACTGCGCCAGGGCGCGCCGCAGCGTGATGATCCCCTCAAACCTTTCGTCGTAGTTGTGCGGCGAATAGGGCCCGGAGCCGGTTTCGAAAGTGACCGGCTCATCCAGAATCGTGTCGTCCGGGCTTCCGCCCCGGTCAATCACCGTTGTGTAAACATAGGGCTTGAACGACGAACCCACCTGCCGCAACGCCTGGGTCGCCCGGTCGAATTTCGATTCGTTGAAGTCACGTCCGCCCACCATCGCCTTAATGCCGCCCGTCGCGTTGTCAATTGCCATTAGCGCTCCCTGCGCGCCAGAGTCCTGCTCCAGGCTCACTCGCGCCGCCCCGTTGGCGCTCAACGCTAGAATCCTGACGTAGCAGATGTCTCCTGTCCGCAACAGATCCTGGATCTTGCCCTGCGTCCACGCCACGTCCGACTGTCCCAAAGCCGCCGCGTAGCGCCCGAACTTCAGCGTTGCAATCCCAACCCCGGCCGAGGTCACCAGCACATGGACGAATCCATTCACTTCCGGTTCATCGTCCCAATCAGGATGCTCGTATCTGTCGATCGCGCCTCCTTCCGCCAGCACGTTTTCCAGCTTTCCCTTCCACCCATGACGCCGTTCGTAGGCCGCCAGACCATCCAGCACCGCTTGGTTCGCGGCCTTTTGCAGATCGACGTCAAGCGAGGTATAGACCTTCAACCCGCCTTCGTGTACCTGGTCGGCCCCATACTTGTTTTCCAGGTAACGCCGTATCTCCTCCACGAAATATGGCGCCAGCGAATTGGGATCATGCTGCAGATGCAAAACCACCGGCGCCGACCGCGCGTCCGCCGCCAGAGCCGTTGTAATCTTTCCGTCTTCCAGCATGGCGTTGATCACCAGGTTCCGGCGCTTCATCGCGCGATCCGGATGGTTGATGGGCGAATAGATCCCCGGACCCTTGGGCAGACCCGCCAGCAGTGCGGCTTCTGCCAGCGTAAGCTTTCGCGCCGGCTTGCTGAAGTAGAACTGCGACGCAGCCTCGAACCCGTACACTCCGTGCCCCAGAAATATCTGATTGGCATACAGCGCGAAGATTTGTGGTTTGGTGAAGCGCCGCTCGATCTGAATCGCGAGCATCGCCTCTTGTACTTTGCGATGAAACGAGCGGTCGGGCGAAAGAAACAGGTTTCTCGCCAACTGCATGGTCAGCGTCGATGCACCCTGGACCTTCCCGCCGGACTCAATGTCGCGGTACGCCGCTCCCACGATGCGCCAGAAGTTGATTCCCGAATGCCGGTAGAAGTCCTTGTCTTCAATGGAGACCAGCGCATCCCGCAGGACCGGAGCAAAATCATCGTAGCCAGCCACCACCCGCCGCTGCAGCGCGAACGATCCGATCACACGCCCGTGGTCGTCATATAACTCCGTGATCGAACTCGGACGGTACGCTTCCAGCGCTTCGACCTGCGGCAAATCCGTGGTGTAGACCAGCAGCAGCCCCGCGGTCGCTCCCACCAGGGCGGAAACCAGCACCAGCAGGCCAAACAACACCCAGCCCACAAACTTCCGCCCGGCAATCTCGACCGGCGGAAGATCTTCATAGAGCGACTTCATGGCGAGATATGTTCAGCATAGCAGGGCGTCAATAGCCAGGCCACACGCAGCTGGTGGTCCGCCAACCCTGGATCCTACTCGTCCTTATTGCCCATTGCTTCTCTCCTTAAAGACTTTCCCGGATTGGCCGATGAATTCCTTGGAGAGCCAGCGCCATGGCACGTCCCGCCTCAGCGGAGGCGTTCTAGGGAAAAGATCTCCATCATCCCAATACGAGGGCAAACGTGCATTCCCAACGATTCTGGCGGCTTATATTAGTGGTGGGACTAGCTCAGATTGCCGCCTCCCAGAATCCAGCAAAAGTCCAGTTAGTAGGCGTCGGAACCACTTCTCCTCTCGCGGTCTATTCAAAGTGGTTCCAAGCGTTCGAGAAGACCCGTCCCGATCTCCATTTCAGCTACGTACCCTCCGGATCGGAAATGGGAATCGAAATGGTGATTTCCGGCACGGCGGATTTCGGTGCCACAGACGCTCCCATGACCGACAAACAGCGCGCAAGAGCAAAAGTGTTGCAGTTCCCCACCGTGCTCGGGGCGGTGGTGCCGATTTACAACCTGCCAGGCGCGGTGGAGCCACTCCGGTTTTCGCCGAAGGCACTGGCCGGGATCTACTTGGGAACGATCACTAAATGGAACGATCCTGCAATCTCCGTTCTGAACCCGGAGATCCAACTGCCTTCCAGCAACATTGCCGTCATCCACAGCGCCGATGGGCGTGGCTCCACTTATATTTGGTCGGACTACTTGAGCAAAGTTAGCGTGCAGTGGAGAACCAGGATCGGTCGGGGAATCTCCATTAAGTGGCCGGTCGGTACAGAAGCGGAAGGGAACGGTAATCTCGCCAAAATGGTCAAGGAGACGCCGAATTCCATTGGTTACGTCGAGCTCGTCTATGCGTTGCAGACCCGACTGCCGAGCGGGCAGGTACAAAACGCCGCTGGGAACTTTATCGGCGCTGATTCCTCGAGCATTACAGCGGCTGCGGCTGCATCCGCGAAGGCCATGCCCTCGGATTTTCGCGCCTCCATTACGAATCCTTCCGGCGGCCAGTCATACCCCATCTCCAGCTTTACTTGGATTCTGGTTTCTGAAAACCTGGAATCCACAGCGAAGCAGGAGGCTGTGAAGGACTTCCTGCGATGGATGCTGAACGAAGGGCAGACCTACGTTGAGCCGGCCGGCTTCGCCAGGCTGCCGAAAGCAATTGTTGAGCAAGAGCTAAACGCAATCGAGAAGATTCCATAGCCATACCGGCACCAGGAACAGAAAACAAAATCGCACGCCTTTCGGCGTGCGATGAACCTGCCGGCAAGGTACGAAGAATGATTAGCTCGTCCGGCTCTTCAGCACCTCGACGGCCTTGTGCAACTGGTCGTCCTGCGTGCTCTTGGGCTTGGCTTCTGGTTCCGGGGCGGAATCCTGTCCGTCATCCTCGGAGATCGCATTGTCCGTTTCTTCGGCCACCAGCACGTTGGGTGTCACCGCGGTTTCCTGAATCGCCTTCCCGCTGGGCGAATAGTATTTCGCCACCGAGAGAATCAGCGCACCGCCGTCCGGCAGGTCGATCGTTTTCTGCACCGATCCGTCGCCGAAGGTCTTGTCGCCCACTATGTCGCCTCGGGCATTCTCCAGGATCGCCGCCGCCACAATCTCAGCCGCTCCCGCCGTCCCCTTGTTCACCAGCACGGCGACCGGAAGCGCAGTCACCGCCTTCGCCGGGTCGGCATTGAACGCTTCTCGCGGAAATTTCTGTCCCTGCAGATATGTGATCGTGCCGTGGTTCAGGAAAAGATTGGCGGTGGCAACGCCCTCGCTTTCTTCTCCGTCCGACGTGTTCCGCAGATCCAGGACCAGCTTCTTCGCTCCTGATTTTTCCAGCGACTTGATCTTCCCGGCAATCTCCTGCGCCTTGCCCTTGGTCAGAGCATCCACTTTCACGTAGCCGATGCCGTCTTCCAGCATCTTGTCAGAGACCGGCGGAATGCTCACCACATCCCGCGTGATCGTCATTTTCTGCGGCTCCGCCCTCCGCGCCCGCACCACCGAAACATTCACGGTCGAGCCGGGCGTCCCGGCCAGCGCGCTGCGAATCTCCGGCAGCGACATGTCCCGCGTGCTCTGGCCTTCAATCGATTCGAAGATGTCGGTCGCCTCAATCCCTGCCTTCTCCGCCGGCGATCCCGGCAGCACCGAAACCACGTCCGCATATCCAAAACGTTTCGACACGGTCGCCCCGATCTCGCCCTTGGCCTCCGACTTGTGAGCTTTGTAGGCCTTGTAAGCCGCAGCCGTCATGTAGCTGGAGTTCGCATCCAGGGACTCCACCAGGCCGTGCAGCGCTCCGTCCGTCACTTTGGGAATGTTCGGATCTTCCACGTACTCACTCTGCACGCGTGACAATACTTCGCTATAGACTTGCATCTGCCGGTAAGAGCCGTCGCCCGAGGAGGCATGCACGCCCCCAAGGGAACCGACTACGACAAACAACAGCACGGCAAAGGACGAAACCAGAATCGCAGCTTTAGTTTTCATGGACATCGAATTCTTCGTTTTCTGGAAAGGAGTCACTTCCTGAGGAACTTCCCTTCATTATATCTTGTAGATGCTGCTTTTTGTCTCCTGGCTGCCCTTATTCGCACCCCTCCGGTAACCTTCCGGAAATTCGGGCCTTCCACACAAGAATTAAGACGATCCAGCCTCAGGTTCGTCACCAGACTCCTACGCTGGCGGTTTGAAGTTCAGCGTGATGACGCTCTGCACCGATACAGCGCGGCCATTCAAGGAATAAGGCTTGAAGCGCCACTGCTTCACGGCGCCGATAGCGGCCCGCGCAAACACCAGCGATCCCTGCAGGAACTTTGCATCCTGAACCGCGCCATCGCGCCCGATGAGTACCTGCAGAACTACGCTGCCCCGCTGCCCGCCCGCCATAGCCGCTGCTGGGTATTCCGGATCAGTTGGTTGAGCCAGCAGTTCGCGCACCGCAGACTCCGGCAGATTCACCGGCTCAATCGATGACATCGCGGCTTCGACTGGCTTGGCCCCGCTGGACTCCGGCGTCATGGAAGCCATCTGCGATTTCAAGCTCGACGGAATGCCCGCGCTGCCCGCCGCCGAAACTGCATGCGGCGGCGCAGAGCTCTGTACCGGCGGCGCGACCGGGCGTGGTTGCGGCGCGCTTGCCTGGGCCACCGGCGCATTCGGCTGTACCGGCGCCGCGGATGGGGCCGGAGCGGGCGACGCTCCTGCCGCATTCCCCGGCACATCCCCGGCGCTCGCCGTGTTCGGATCCTTCCCCGGACTCTTCCCAGCCTGCGTCTGCCCACTCTGGCCTTGTCCAATCTGATCTGGGGGGTTGTTCTCGCCTGCAGTCGCTTGCGCCTGCCCGCCGTTCGCCTCCGAACCTTTCTCCGGTTTCACCGTTGGATCAACCACCGGAAGCACTCGAATCTGGGAGGGATCCGTCGTCGCGTCCGGGATATTCCCCGCCGTGGGAAGCTTGTACTCGTCCCCCGATTGGCCAAAACTGTCATGCTGTGCCACGGCCTGGGGTAATGGGGCAGGCGGTGGGTTCAGCCAAGTCCCTCCCGCGCGCACCGCAGAGCGATAGAACATCCACAAACCTTGCCGAGTTCGGGGCACCGCCACCAGAACCATGCAAGCCACAGCCAATGCGCCCACCAGAAAAACTTTGCTGCGCTTCGGCCCTGCCTGGTCCGCTGGCTCCGAGCCCTCCTGCGACTCTCCCGACATGTAGGCGAAAAGAGCAGCTTCAGATTCAGCGTTCTGCGGCGACTCCTTCTTCGCGGGACCTTTGCCTTCTTCTGCAGTCGCCTCCGCCCCCCCATAGGACGGAGTTTCCCCGTACGACAACAATATGCTGTTCGGCGAAGCATCCTCCGCCGGCTGTGGCGCCGCTCTCGTCAGCCGGGCTTGCAGCGATGCCCAGCCAGTCAGAGGCTCTTGGGGTGCGGCTGGCCCTGCTGCTGCATCCTCGGTTGCATCCTCCACCGTAGCGGCCGTCGGCTCAAGCTCCGTGAGCGCGCCAACCTCCGCGGCTGCGGCCTGGTCCAGCGACTTCTGAAGGTCAGATTCCGTGTCGAATTGCGCCCCTGGTGCGGTTTGCGATTGCAGGAATTCTCCCGGCCGGAAGGTTTTCTCTGGCACATGGGTCACAGAGGCGGGTACCGAAACCGCACCAGCCGACGCCGCGGCCGCCAGAGCGACCATTCCTGTCGCCTCTGGTTGGGCCGCCGGCGCTGCCGATTTCGCCGCTGCCGGCTGCTGCCTCGCCCGAAGCAGCTCACACGCCGTGCTCATCGTGTCCCGCACCTGTTCCGCGCGGATCGGCTTTACCAGAACTGAATTGGCTCCCGCCCGCAACGCTTCTGGCAGTCTGGCGTCATCGCTGACGATCGCCAGAGTCAGCGGGCGCTGCGCCGCCTTCAAGTCCCGCGCAGTCTTTAGCAGGAACGCCGCCTCGGGTTGATCGTCCCAGTCGGTGATCACGATCTGGAACAGTTGGGTTGTAACCCTCTCAACCGCGTCCACCGCGCTCCGGCAATACTCTCCCTCGATCCCGAGATCGGTGAGAACCTGCCAGATCGGCTGGACCATCTCTTCATTCGACGAGAATAAGAGGCAGCGCAAGGGCATACTATTCCAGACTAGGCAGGCTGAGTAACCTCGGCAAGTTACCGAGGTGGAACGCAGCTTCGCGCCGCTAGGAGGCGGGCGCCTCGGCAGTACATGTCCTTTAGGACCATGGTGTCGACCTCCAGACCGCGGACCGTGGCCCAGTCTGCCCTGGGAGCAGGCCCGATTCGGTGCGTGCGCTAGAATTCTGGATCGTTCCCGATCGGTACGCCTTATGCAGACTGCGGATGTCGTCATCGTCGGTGGAGGAATCGTCGGTTCCAGTATCGCTTATCACCTCACGGCGAACGGATGCCGCAACGTTCTGGTCATCGAGCGTGAATCGACACAGGGCAAGGGATCAACCGGGAAGAGCATGGGCGGGGTGCGAGCTCAATTTTCCACTCCGGTCAGCATCCAGATGTCGCTCTACTCCATTCCTTTCTACGCCAGCTTCGAAGAGCGCCTGGGCTGCCCCTGTGACTACCGCCCGCAAGGCTACCTGTTCTGCGCCACCACGGACAAGCAGATGGCCTATCTGCGGACAAACTACACCCAGCAAGTGAAGTTGGGACTGAAGAACGTTCGGCTGATGGCGGGCGATGAGATCGGCAGCATGTTTCCGCAGTTGCGCGCCGAGGATATTGTCGGCGGAAGTTTCTGCTCCACCGATGGCTTCGTCGATCCCTACAGCGCCATGACCGGATTCATGACCTGGGCCGCCGACCATGGCGCCACATTGTGGAAGAACACCGACGTCACCGGTTTTACCCGCGATGCAACCGGCATTGCGTCCGTCGAGACCACGCGCGGCTCTGTGCCCACTCGCAAGGTGGTGAACTGCGCCGGCGCCTGGGCTGCCGGCGTGGCCCGGCTCGCCGGTGTGGATTTGCCCGTCGAGCCACTGCGCCGCATGCTCGTCCCCAGTGAGCCGTTTGACGAATTCCCCCACACCGCGCCCATGATCGTCGATCTGTCGAACGGATTTCACTTTCGCCCGGAGGGCCTCGGCTTTCTCCTGGCCTGGAACGATCCCGAAGAAACGCCCGGGTTCAAAACCGATTTCGACGCGGCCTTTGTCGAGAAGATCCTGACCCGGGCGGCGGATCGTGTGCCCTGCTTCGCCAATCTTCCGGTGAATCCCAAGCGGGCGTGGGCCGGCCTGTATGAGATGACGCCGGACCACCATCCAATTCTGGGCGAGGCGCCGGATGTGCCGGGCTTTTTCCTCGCCAACGGTTTTAGCGGACACGGGGTGATGCACGCCCCGGCAACGGGAAAGATTCTCAGCGACCTCGTTCTTACTGGAAAGACGGACTTGATTGATGCATCGTTGCTGAATCTTACGCGCTTCGCCGAAGGCCGCCTGATCGACGAAACCGCCGTGCTGTGACTTTTGGTGTCCGCTTATGAAATCAACGGTTTTGAAAGGGCGCGGCTTCAAGCCGCGCCGTAAAGCGCCTCTTCTAAAATATGGGGTTTAGCCCGCCTAATTCCAGGTGCCTTTTGACGCAGGCCTGGAAGGCCTGCTCCACCCTCGGGCCTGTCGTCACTCGCAGCGCTGGAAGCGCTGCGCCACCCAAAATCTGGCGATCCTATACGCCGACTTCTTCCAGCTTTTCATAGACTTTCAGGATTTGAATCTCATTTCCCAATCGCGCCCAGCAGCGAAGTACCTCGGGATCTTCTTGAGCGGTGCGGCGAGCCTGCTCGGAGTTCCAGTAGCGAAGCAGCACGTAGCGAGAATCGCCGCTGCCATAAAGAAGATCTCGGCCATATCCTTTGCTCGAGACAATGGCGTTCAGTTCGCGGATGGTCGCCAGCGAAGCGGCCTCCATACCGGGCAGAGGTTCCCAGATTGCGAGGGACAGGTATTCCTGCGACATACTTCGCGATTATAGCTTCTGGCGTGTGGCGGCGCGCTTGTGTGTGGGGTGCTTGGCGGCGCTGGCCTCGGCAGACGTGACCATATGCAAACGCATGAAGTTGGTGGAACCGGAGGCCTGGCGCGTGCCCGCGACTACTCCCAGCACGTCTCCGGGCTTGAGCAATCCGCGGGCCAGCAGTTCTTGCTCAGCCACACTCACCATGTGTTCGGCGGAGAGCGCCTGGGCGCATTTCATGGGATGCGCGCCCCAGTACAGGTTGGTGCGCTGGGCCACAGTGGAGTTGTGAGTAAAGGCGTAAATGGCGGCCTGCGGGCGGTATTTGGAAATCATGCGGGCGGTGTTGCCGGTCTCGGTGAAAACCGCGATTGCGCCCATGGGCAGGTCTTCGGCCGCATGGGCGATGGATTCGCAGATGGTTTCGGCGACGGAGAGGCCGTGACGATCGCGGCGGCGGCGCTGGGTGAACTCTCCCATGTTGCTCTCGGCCTCAATCACGATGCGCGACATCATGGCGACCGCCTCGCGGGGATAGCGACCGCTGGCAGTTTCCGCCGAAAGCATGACCGCATCCGTCCCATCGAAGATGGCGTTGGCCACGTCGCTGGCCTCGGCGCGCGTGGGGCGCGGGTTTTCGTTCATCGACTCGAGCATTTGCGTGGCGGTGATCACCGGCTTGCGCCACACGGCGGCACGGCGGATCACATGCTTCTGAATGACCGGAACTTTTTCCGGCGCCATTTCCACGCCCAGATCGCCGCGAGCGACCATCACGCCATCGGAAGCTTCGAGGATTTCTTCGAGGTGGTCGATGGCCTGCGGCTTCTCCAGTTTGGCGATTAAGGGAGTGTCGCTGCCGTGGCCGACGACGATTTGCTTGACCATGTTCACGTCGGCGGCAGAGCGCACGAAGGAAAGCGCAACCACGTCCACGCCGTGTTTGAGGCCGAACTCGAGATCCTTGCGGTCTTTTTCGGTGAGGGCGGGAATCGACAAAGCAGTGCCGGGCAGATTGATGCCCTGATGCTCGCCCAGACTTCCGCCGTTCAAAATGTCGCAGACCACATCTTTGCCGCGCACGGTGCGGACGCGCAACTCGATCAGGCCGTCACACAAGAGAATGCGCGTGCCGGGGGCGACCTCGTGGGCAAGATCAGGGAAGGTGGTGGAGATGCGCGTGGTGGTGCCGGCGATGTCGCGCGGTGTAATGATCACGCTCGAGCCGCTTTTCAGCAGCACGGGTTCGTGGCGCTCCAGGCGTCCAGTGCGGATCTTGGGGCCCTGCAAGTCCTGCAAGACGCAGACGGTGCGGTTTTCTTTTTCCGCAGCGCGGCGCAGGCGTTCGATGTTGTGGGCGTGATCCTCGTGCGAGCCGTGGGAAAAGTTCAGGCGGGCGACGTCCATGCCCAGGCGAAGCAGGTCGCGCATCGCGGCCTCGGAATGGCAGGCCGGGCCGATGGTGCAGATGATCTTGGCGCGGCGCGCGGCGGGGGGTCCGCCAGGTGCGAAGGACGAAAGAGAACTCTCCGCGCTGGGGGAGCTTTCTGTCGTGAGTTGTGGCTTGCTGGACTTCACTTTTTCCTCGATCAGGGATGCGCCACACGAATTCTTGAGACCCAGTTCTAATCCGCTGCCCTGGGAGCACTAACGGCAGTCAGTTCTTTCCCCAGCATGGCGCGCGGGAAGAGCATGGCGTTGAACTCCGCGCCCACCAGGATCACGAGGGAAACCATGTACATCCAGACCAGCAGGGCGATGGCGGCCCCGAGCGATCCGTAGATAAGGCTGTAGTCGGCGTAATGCCGCAGATAAGACCCAAACAGCAGGGTCGCCGAGAACCACATGGCGGTGGCGAGCGTCGCTCCGGGGATTACGCTGTGCCAGGGCTGGGTGCGCGGGACCGCGTTGTGGTAGATGAGCGCAATCACCGCAATGCTGGTCAGGGTGGCAATCAGCCAGCGGATGGCGGTCCACATCAGCAGGATGTAGGGGCTGAATTCCCGCGCGGTGTAGAACAGAATGTCGGCTTCGATCTTACTGCCGAAAGCCACCAGCAAGGTGGCGAAACTCATGGGAAGGAGAGCGAAAATAACGAGCAAAAATGCGATCATCCGCTCCTTCACCAGTCCCCAGATTTTTGGCAGCTCGTAGCAGCGGCGAAAGCCTTCCATCCAGGAAATCATCACGCCGGAGGCGGTCCACAGCGTCAGCAGAGAAGCCGTGATGAGCAGGCCCACCGGGCGTTGCGCCGCGCCCCGCAGAAAATTCATTGCCGCGTTGCTTCCGGCGGGAAGGATGCGGGATAGCGCGTAAGAGATCTCCCGCATGTAAGGCGCGCCTTTGCGCCACGTGGCCAACACTGAGCCCACCACCAGCAGCGCAGGGAAAAAGGTAAGAATGGCGGAATAGGCGGAAGCTTTGGCGATGGAAAAGGCGTCGTGCTGGAAGGCACGCCAGAAGGCCAATCGCAGAAGGCGTAGAAAGCGGAGCATCGCTGGCCCTAGCTTATGGCCGGCAGGTGCGGGTTGCAACGAGGGAAGCGGGCCAGGTTCCTCGAATTGCAATTGCTTTGGGTTTGCGTGCATCGCTACTTAGTAGCCAAAAAGGGGTTCGGGGGCGAACCGGTTCGCCCCCGAGGTTTATTGTAGTTCGGCTTACTCCGCCGCCAGTTCCTCGGTTTCGCCCTCGTGGCGCATCATCTCGAGAGCGCGCTCGGCCTCTTCGTATGCCGCCGAGACTTCCGCCTGTACCTTGGCCGCAGCCTCTTCCATCTCTGGCGAGAGGCGCACGTTGCGGTAGTACTCCATGCCAGTGCCGGCAGGGATGAGGCGGCCGACGATGACGTTCTCCTTGAGGCCGCGCAGATGATCGACCGCTCCCTGGATGGAAGCTTCGGTGAGCACTCGCGTGGTCTCCTGGAAGGACGCCGCCGAGATGAACGAGTCGGTCGAGAGCGATGCCTTGGTGATGCCGAGGAGCAGCGGGCGTCCGGTAGCCGGCTTGCCGCCCTCCTTGATCACGCGCTCGTTCTCTTCGCGGAAGCGGAACTTGTCCAGTTGCTGCTCCAGCAGGAACGTGGTGTCGCCCACGTCCTCGACCTTCACCCAGCGCATCATCTGGCGGACAATCACTTCGATGTGCTTGTCGCTGATGTTGACGCCCTGCAATCGGTAGACTTCCTGGATTTCATTCACCAGGTAAGACTGCAGCTCTTTTTCGCCGAGCACGGCCAGAATGTCGTGCGGGTTGAGCGGGCCGTCCATGAGCGGTTCGCCAGCTTTGACGCGCTCGCCTTCCTGCACGTTGATGTGAACGCCGCGCGGCACCGAGTATTCCTTCTCCGTGCCGTTGTCGGCCTGCACATAGAGTTTGCGCTGGCCTTTCGAGACCTCGCCGAACTTCACCGTGCCATCGATTTCGCTGATGACCGCGGTTTCATGCGGCTTGCGGGCTTCGAATAGTTCGACCACGCGCGGCAGACCACCGGTGATGTCTTTGGTCTTGGTGGTTTCGCGCGGGATCTTGGCCAGCACGTCGCCGGGGAAAACCGTGTCGCCGTCCTGCACCATGAGGTGAGCGCGGGAAGGCATGAGGTAGCGTTTGCTGCTCTTGCCCTTGACCACGATCGCCGGCTGGCGCTTCTCGTCGGGCGAATCGCCCACCACGTGCCGTGACAGGCCGGTAACCTCGTCCACTTCTTCGTGGAGCGTGACGCCTTCCTGCAAGTCCTTGAACTGCGCCGCGCCGCCGATTTCGGTGAGGATGGCGAAAGTGTAAGGATCCCACTCAACCATGACCTTGCCTTGCTGCACCGGATCGCCGTCGTTGACCTTGAGTTTGGCGCCGTAGATCACGGAGTAGCGTTCACGCTCGCGGTTTTTCTCGTCCACCACAGCGATCGAGCCCTGGCGGTTCATCACCACCAAGTCACCCGATTTGGACTTGACCGTCTGCAGACCGACGAAGCGCACGGTGCCGTGGTTCTTGGCCTCGAGGCGCGACTGCTCGGAGACTCGCGATGCCGTGCCGCCGATGTGGAAGGTGCGCATGGTGAGCTGCGTTCCCGGCTCGCCGATGGACTGCGCGGCGATAACGCCGGTCGCTTCTCCGAGCTCGACCAGGCGTCCAGAGGCCAGGTTACGGCCGTAGCACATGACGCAGACGCC
>OBLU010000871.1_pt1 | contig 28066 bp, 16 predicted proteins | sample 1518681 | NCBI WGS metagenome assembly OBLU01 (sample SAMEA3539304, study PRJEB22396) | soil metagenome | biome: tundra; feature: field; material: soil | place: USA | collected 2010-05 | depth 0.15 m
GTGGGCAAAGTTTCCCGCGCCTCCGGATAACATCCAGAAGATTACCGTAGTGATTGCACATTTTATTCCCATAGACGATGTTCCGATCCGGTAACGCAAACTGCGCGAGGCCAATTTGAAGAATTCCTGGATGCTATCCTTATTCATCGCGGTGTCAATCGTCCTCACGGCGGTTGCCGGGCCGGTCCATGGCCAGAAATCGGACGTCGCACTCCAGTCCAAAGTCCTCGATCTCGTTTTTCGCGTCGAGGACCTGGGTGGGAAGGTTCAAGACCTCGAAGTGAAAGAGACGCCCACCGAGGTTCGCATTGACTTGTCCGCCGACGTTCTTTTCGATTTCAATAAAGCTGTCCTTTTGCCAAAAGCGCAGCAGACTCTTTCGCAAGCCGCGGGAATTATCCGGGAAAAAGCTAAAGGCAAAGTACGCATCAATGGATATACCGATGGGAAGGGTTCCGATTCCTACAACCAGGGCCTTTCGGAGCGCCGCGCCGCGGCCGTTGAGACTTGGTTCAGGACGAAAGGGAATCTGAAAACAACCGGTTTTGTCACACAGGGATTCGGCGCTAGAAATCCCGTCGCTTCCAATACCAACCCCGATGGTTCGGACGATCCTGATGGCCGGCAAAAAAATCGTAGAGTGGAAATCATTATTCAGAAAATGACCTCGTAGGCCAATACCAAGGGCGAATCTCCATGAAAAATAATGCATTACGCCTCAAGGGGCTTGCTCTCTTCGTTTTGCTGTGTTTAGTTGGTACAGCGAATGCGTTGCCTCAGAGCCCTACCAAGGTCGGCGGCACTTGGACTTTAACAATAGCGGCGGCTAACGGCGGGCCGGCGCCCGCGCCCATCACGCTCACGCTTGAGCAGTCTTGACCGCGAAGAAACAGCGGAGAAGCACTCTCTTCCATCGATTGGATCACAAATATGGATAAAATCTTGGAGGCGGGGGGAGTCGAATCCCATCGCGGTGTTGAAAACAAACAACTTATTGAAGACATTACACGGTCAAAACGCAGAAAACGACCAAACGACGGTTCGGCCACACGCATACCACACACCGCTTTTTCTTCGCCTCACTCAAACAACTGTGCGATACCCCACTGAAGCTTGGTGACACGTGGCTGAAAGCGGGAGCACCATGTTGTTTTATTCTCGAAGGATCGTACGGACATTGGCCGCACGTATTGCGCACACCCAAATTTGACGCTATGTCTTCGTTGTACTGAAACAAATTTCTTACTTTCCTTCAAAGCTCACCGGAGGCCACGCTTCAATTGGTGAAATCGCCGCGTTTTTATGTTCCACGTCACATTGCGGCGTGATGCCGATCACAGAAGACTCCCGTTGGATGGCTGACAATGCCACTCCGTGGCGCTGGTATTTTGTGCCCGAGCTTATCGAGTAGCACACTCCAAATGTTGCCAAGGATTTTGATGGCGGCTTGGCATTAGTGAAAGTGCGCAACATCGGACAGTGTATACAAGCGGGTGGTTCTACGATATATTCGCCACCGAGGGTGGTCACGGCAATGACCGGCTGTTAGTACCTAACCCAATCGAAGCGGGAGGAGTTCACAATGGGTCGGAAGGCCTCAAATGTTTTCATCGGCTCTACTTTCGTTGTTTTCTTTACACTACTCTGGATCTTCGCAAGTACCCCTCGAGCTTCCGCAATTCCAGCGTTTACCCGGAAATACCAGACCTCCTGTTCAACCTGCCATAGCAACTACCCGGAATTGAATGACTTCGGAGAAGCTTTCAAGAAGAACGGATTCAAGTTCCCCAAGGATGACGAGCAGTTCGTCAAAGAGCCTCCGGTTCTTCTCGGAGCCAAAGCGCAAAAAGAAGCATTCCCCGGGGCAATCTTTCCGGGCGAAATCCCCGGAAGCATTCCAATTGCCTTCCGTTATACCGGAAATTTCAACTGGAACGCCCAGCAGCCTGCGGCGCTGCAGGCAACCTCGTTCGTTCCGCGCACTGATCTGTTCGTGCCGAATACGTTTACGATCATCGCTGCCGGCAGTCTCGGTCAGAACTTGGCGTTCTGGATCGATAACGATATCTCGACCGGTGGCACTGGCGCCGGCGGCGGACTAGGTGATGGATACCTCCGATACAACGATTTGGGTCACATCTTTCATTTGCCGAAGAATGCTCTGAATGTCCGCTTCGGACAATTCGAGCTGGATTTGCCATTCTCACAGGCACGCTCGATTTACCCGTCAGCGTATGACGTTTTCAGCGAGACGGCAGTGGCGGGGACCTCGACGAACCCCGGGGTATTTCAAACCACGAACAATCCTTTCATGATGGGGACTCCGCAGCGCGGCATCGAGTTCGGCGGTTATCCAAACAATGGAAACTTCACCTGGTCAGTAGCGTTCGTTGACGGAACCAATTCGGCATATGGACTTGGGCCCTCGCTCACAGCGCGAAATACCAAGGATGTCTATGTCCGCGTTTCGCAAAAATTTAATTTGGAACGCGATCCCGAGAGCCGGAATGCCGTGCAAGCGGCGGGACCGACCGGCCCACGAGACCATACCTCGATACGCTTCGGAGCGTTCTACTATCGCGGCGATAATCAGATGAATTACGGTGGCTCACAGTTCAGTTTTTTAGGAACCATAAGCGAGCCGTTCTATCGGGCTGGTGGAGATATCCGCATCAAGTACCGCAAGCTGGAACTCTTCGGTGTCGGATTGGTAGGACATGACAACAACCACTCCGTAGATACGGAAGCTCAGACCATTTCGATTGCGCCGGCAATCACATATACGGGCGGATTCGCGGGCGGCAACTACTGGATCTATCCCTGGTTGATCGGCTACATGCGTTATGACTTCGTGAATTCACCGACCGATTTTGCGAATGGCGTTTCTCAGTTCCAGACGCGCAACCGCTTCAGTCCTGGTTTCCAGATACATGTTCGCGCCAATATCAAACTCATCGGCGAGTATCAGTATCACTGGGGCCAACCGTACATCGATCCATCCACTGGGAATACGTTATTTTTCCGGCCGAATTCGTTCACAGGCGGCATCGACTACGTTTTCTAACGTCGTACGTCCGCAAAAATATAAACGCAAGTCATTTTGAATCGAAAGGAATACCATGACTCTATCGGGAATCGCAGCGAAGCTAGCAATTGCAGCAACGATCACACTGGCCCTGGCGGGAGTAAGTAGGTCCAATGACATCAAAGGCAAGGTGAGTGTGCAGGGCATAAAGTCAGCTGAAAACATCGCCGTCTACATAAATGCCGTGCCTGGAAAGAAATTTGACGCGCCTGCCGATCACGTTGTCATTGATCAGAAGAAAATGACTTTTGTTCCGCACGTCGCGGTGGTCTTGCAAGGGACAACCGTGGACTTCCTGAATAGCGACCCGGTGGGACACAACGTCTACTGGCCTTCCATCAGCGGCAATAAAAAACTGGCACACAATATGGGAACATGGCCACAGGGCCAGAAGAAATCATTCCAGTTCACCGATCTGGGCTTTGCCTCAATGCTGTGCAACGTGCACTCGGAAATGTCCGGTTACATCGTCGTGGTGCCAACGCCTTATTTCGCAGTCACCGACAACGAAGGCAATTACACCATCAAGAACGTACCACCGGGCCACTACACAATTACGACTTGGAGCGAAGAAGGCAAGCCAACCACGCAGCCCGTGGATGTGACAACGGCGACCACGACTGTCGACCTCACCGTAAAGAAGTAACCGAGGCGAGCCATGATGGCAACGGAGGCGATGGTGCGGCCAACACGAATGAAGATGATTGCTTCATGGCTCGTCGCGGCAGGAATTGCGATGACGGCGTTCTCCGCGCCGTCACACGCTCAAGTCAATCCGGTGGAGATTGCGAATCCCCGGTTGAAGGCCGCCCAGACGGCGTATTTTCCTCAGATCAAGACGCTTTACAAGCAGATTAACGAAGCGAAGTTTCCATTTAAGTTCGCCTTGGGCCGCTATGTGGGACTTGATCCAAGTCGTCAGGCTGAAGCAGATGCACGTGGAATCGAATTTGTGTTTTTCCACGAGCGGACGCTGCTGAAGATCTCAGGCAGTTACAACGCGGCTTACCGAGCTGATCTACTTACTCAAAATCAGCGTGCAAGCCGCACCTTTTCAGAAGTTATTGAGCCCGTGCTGTTGCTTGCATCCAGGACTATCCCCGCGGACATTGATTGCGATGGAATTGGATTTGAAATCTCTTTTCACGTCAGAACGCGTACACAAAATTTCGACTTTGAAGGAAAAGAAATCCTAGTGGTGGTCTTTGACCGCGCCGAGATCTTCGCTTTTGCGCAGGCCTCATCGGATGCGCAGCGCCAGGAAATCCTAAATCGCTCGGAAATCTATCTTGACGGCAAAGAATTTGGGCTCGCTCTGGACGGTAAAGACCCGCTCGATCTTGAGTCACTTGATCGGCATCCGTCGGCTCCGCCAAAGCCTGCGCCAGCCACTGCCACCACGGCGTCCTACTCCCGTCCGGATTCTAAACTTGTGAGTCCGGCTCTTCTGCCGCCTGAAATGAGAACGCAGAATCGTTTTGAAATCGCCGGAATTCCGACGGTGAGAGCTCAAGCATCGCAACCGGCTACCGCGAATATTCCTTTGGCTCCGCCGACTTCGCCGGGCGATTCCGCTGTGACGGTAAATACCAGCGATGCAGACTACCTGCAGTCACAATATCAAACTCAGTTGGATGCCTTGGCGAAATTGGGTTTCGATAAGTTTCATTTCGTGAATTATGCGCCACCATCATTTGTCGTCTACCGGAATCAAGTGATGTTGCAACTTACGATGCGGAACACGATTCACTTCTCCCAGGATTCCACCTCGATCTATAAACGCGCTGCTCAAAGTTTTGATCTTTTTCTCGCTGGACAATTGAAGGATATCCTCGACAAAATCCCCGCCGACGCGCCTTTCGCCGGATACGACATCACGGTCTTGAATCAATTCGGTACGGATGCTCATTCTTCATCTGAGGCCATCGAGTTCATTTGCCCTCGAATCGCCCTGCGCCGATTCGTTGATGCGGACATCACAAACCAGCAACTGATTGACCAAAGCGTTGTCTTGGTGAATGGAATTCGCATCGCGCTTAACCTGCAGTTAGTTGAGTAAGCCCGGATGCTTCTGCCCAGAGGCTACTAGATGTGCGGCACCATTTGTGAAGGTCGCGCTACTACGAGCGTCCAGTGTGGAGAACGAATGATACAGAAGTACATGCACATGACAAGCCTAGTCGTATTTTTCGTATTGGCATCATCGCTGTGGGGTCAAACCGTCGGGACCAAGGATGCTTCCGTTACCGCCGTACAAGGCGAAAGCTGGCTCAGTCACCTCAACAGGCCGTTCAACGAGAGTAGTATGGGCAGGACCTGGGAGTTAGGACCGCCCCCGCCCGCGCCGGGACAAGAAACTCCTCGCTGGCAGTTGAATCTATCGCCCGACTTCGCAACGCCAACGGTAACGCTTCACGGTGCGGACTTGTATCGTTTGAACTGCCAGGGATGCCACCAGGAGTCCGGCCTTGGCGCTCCTCCAGAGGTAAATTCCATCATCGATCCGGTTCGGGCGACTTCGGCCGCAACCATCACGGCGCGAATGAAGGCTGCCGGTCGCGAAACGGATCGGGCGATGGTGGCAGAACTAGCTAAGCAATCCTACGTTCTGTTGATGCAACGACTTCACGACGGCGGCAAGGAGATGCCTCCACCCAACTTGACCGAAGCAGAAATTCGGTCGGTTTTCGCCTATCTGGAACAACTTTCGGGTGTCCTCGGCGCAGAAAAGAAACAGATCGCGGTAAACGAATCGCGGTACCGTGTGGGCGAGCATATCGTAAAAGCTACCTGTCACACCTGCCACAGCGCGACAGGGCCGAATCCTAACCCTCAGCAGATTTTGGAAGGGGAGATTCCACCGCTCGGCACTCTTACGGCGCGGGTGAGCCTGTCCGAATTTGTCCGCAAAGTTACCAAAGGTGCGCCTATACTCATGGGCACGCCGCCATTGTCGTATGGAGATTACTACAGGGGCAGGATGCCGGTGTTTGTCTACTTGAGCGAGGACGAAGCGGCGGCGGCCTTCCTATACCTTACGCTCTACCCGCCCCGCCAATAGGCAGTGAACGCGCGAAGGGATCGACGGCTTGCCGCTCTACGCGGGAATTTCCTATGTCAACTTTTCCACCTTTTACACAGATTCGGCAAACGTGAGAAGCCCGCAAAATCCCAAATTACGATTCTGAACTTGTTAGATAATCAGTAATACGACTGCATTCGATTTTACGAACGTGCAGATGCAACTGACGGGTTATCAGGGACTCAACAACGGAAGAACTGAAACTATAAGCCTAGGAACCATAGGGGCAATCAGCGTGGACACCGTGGTTTGGGGGACAGCTCCTGGAAATCTCTTTGCCTCCGATTACGACGACGAATACGGCAGCTTTTCGAATCCAGGGAACCCAGCTTGCACTATCAATGACACCCAATACGGTGTCTCCCAATACTACTACTGCGCTGACGTCGGCAACTTCTATGTCACGTTGACAGCGCAGTGGAATGGTAATCCGATCTACTCGCAGTTCAGCCCCGGCCAAGATCCGCTGGGCATTGGCAACGCGTGCGGCAACACAGCTGGTTGCTACATTGGGTGGGAGGGTTTGGACGCGAACGGTTGGTCTGAGACCGCAAACGATGATCACTCATCCGGCGGGCCGAATGGCGTCCTAGCCAACATCTATGTGGGAGCTCCTCCGCCCGTGGGCGCACCGGAGCCTGGCTCGCTCACGCTGTTAGCGATTGGCCTTGCCACCGTGATAGGCGCAGCCCGTCGACGGATGTAAACTGCGACGCTCTACCGTTGGGGAACTGGCAACCTGGCTTGACGCCACCACGAACCCGACAGGGACTAACGAGGCCATCACTTAGGGTCTTGAACAGGCGAGAACCGAAGGTACGCCCGCTCCGTTACATCACGGATCGGGCGTATTCACATTTGGTTCAGTGTGCGGAGGGCGGTCAACGCCCTAAGCCTTTATTTTCCGCGCCAATCCGAATGGATTTGTTCGCCACAAGTTCCATCACCCACAATTGTCCCCGCGGACGCCCCGGTCCGTCATATCGCACGATGGTGTACGCGATCAATTTTCCGTCCGGCGAAATTTCCGCCTGCCCCACCGAACGCAATTTCTGGTAGTCGCTCGCCACGAGCCCATTGCCCTGCGCGCGAACCGCCCCAGAAATAAATGTCAGCATCGCAGCAACAAGAACTGAAACGCAAAACCGTGCGCGCATGATTCTTCACCCCACGTGAAAATTTCCAACCGAGCGAGATAGTATCACCGTCAAACCCGCCAATTGGAGCGCTCAGTAAATGATTTCTTGAAAACCGGCGGAGCTTGTCATCCATTCGGCCATCAAGTCGGAGAAATTACCCCGATCGTCGGTTCGTAGCTCAACTGCAGCCCCGGATTTCGTATAGGATCAAACAAAACTTACAAGGTCGCTGAACTCCCCTCTAATTTGGGCGCCGTCTCGGTTTATGTGCTGGTGGCCATCGTGCGCAAGCGTCTTGGGTTGGAGAAGAGTCTTTACCAAATTCTACAGATTCTCAGCATCACGATTCTCGAAAAAGTGCCCATTTTACACGTGTTCGAAGCATTCGACTCTCAATCGGAATTACTCGATAACTCCAACCAGCTGATTCTCTTCAACTTATAACCGGACACTAATGTTTGGGAATCATTCGAGCGCCAGACGGGTTGGCGTACGTTATCGACCGGCCGAGAAGTCAAAATGGAAATCCCGGTTGACAGAACAATACCTTTGCAAGGACACTTGCCGCCGAAATGAGCAACGGGGAGCCGGAATGTTTTTGAAGCGCGTTCTTTTCAGCAGGCTTGGCATTTTCGTGTTGGGCGTGGTGGTCGCTTTTGCCGTGATCCTGCCGGGCGGGGGAGAGTCTACCACCGCGAACCAGGACTACGATGTGGTGATCGTCAACGGCCGGGTGATGGATCCGGAGACTGGGCTGAATGCGGTGCGGAATGTAGGCATCAGCGGCGGAAAGATTACCGCCATTTCCAAAACGCCGCTCACCGGCAAAACAACAATCGATGCCAAAGGGCTGGTCGTCGCGCCCGGTTTCATCGATCTGCACGAACATGGACAGGAGCCGCGCAACTATCAGTTCCAGGCCCATGATGGTGTGACGACTTCGCTCGAATTAGAGAGGGGCACGGACGATGTCGGCAATTGGTACGCCGCGCGGGACGGGAAGTCCCTGATCAATTTCGGCGTAAGTGTCGGTCATATTCCGGTACGCATGAAGGTGCTGCACGATCCAGGGACTTTTATGCCCACCGGAGATGCCGCCCGGCGAGCCGCCACTCCGAAAGAACTCGACCAGCTCCGCGTGGAGATGGAAAAAGGATTTCGCGAAGGCGCTCTGGCCGAAGGAATGGGAGTGAATTACACGCCCGAAGCATCGCACTCGGAGATCGTGGAAATGTTCAGGATCGCCGCGAAGTTCGGCGCATCTGTGCACGTACACCTACGATACGCGGGAATAAAGGAGCCCATGACTGGACTCGCGGCTCTGGAGGAGGTTCTTGCCGCAGCCGCCGCGACCGGCGCCCCGCTGCATGTCGTGCACATTACCAGCATGGGCTTGAAAGACACGCCGGAGCTGATCGCAATGGTTGAAGGTGCGCGACGCCACGGGCTCGACGTGACGACGGAGTGCTATCCCTACACCGCGGCGAGCACGGGACTGGAATCCGCAGTTTTTGATCCTGGTTGGCAGGAAAGCATGGCGATCACTTACAAGGATTTGCAGTGGGCGGCAACGGGGGAACGCCTGACCGCAGAAACATTTGAGAAGTACCGGAAGCAAGGCGGAATTGTGGTGATTCATTCTATTCCGGAAGAGGCCGCGCGCGCAGCCATCGCGAATCCGATCGTCATGATCGCCAGCGACGGAATGCCGATCACGGGACCGAGGGTTCATCCCCGTGGGCAAGGAACCTTCTCTCGCGTTCTTGGGCATTACGTCCGCGAAGAAAAGGCGCTCGACCTGATGACCGCCTTGCGGAAAATGACGCTGATGCCGGCGCAGCGGCTGGAGAAGCACGCTCCTGTGTTCAAGAACAAAGGACGAATTCGCGTGGGTGCGGATGCCGATATCACTGTATTCGATCCGGAACGCATCATCGACAAGGCGACGTATGAAGAGCCACTGCAATATTCCCAAGGAATTGAATTTGTGCTTGTCAATGGCGTGCCTGTTCTGAAGAACGGACAGCTCGTAGAAGGTGTGTTCCCCGGTCGCGCTGCGCGAGCTCCGATTTCCCAGTGAGATCACATTGTCCGTCGTACCCCAGATTTCCATCTTCCTCGGGGACTTTCTCCAGCTTTTTCGCAAACAAATTCGGGGGGCGAAGATGGATTCGTTGGCGCAGCGGAGGATATAGCAGCAATGCATTTGCGTCTCGATGCCTCTCGGCAAGCTCGGGACAAAATTTTCAGAACTGGAAAATTTTGGAGGCGGGGGAGTCGGAATGGCACGGTTTGTTGAAAACACGTAACTTACAGACAAAACGACACGCACAATATGCACAAACATAGAAAATAGAAAATTGGTAACACGTGGCTGATACGTGGGATTATTGCCCAAACTGGAATGTATCCGGAATCCGTGCGCGAAGCCCGTTATTTATTTTGCCGGATTCTTTTTGCAAGCCTATAATCCGCCCTGCCAATGCCCCTGACGAATGGAAGCAAATTTGATCCTTTTGAAATCGTCGCGCCGCTCGGCTCGGGCGGTGGCCACTCGGTGTATTATTGGCGGGTGCGGATCGGCCCAAAAGGGGTTCCGATACTAGGGAGGAAATGCAATGGTTCGAATCACCCGGCGCTCTACTAGCCTTTGGATGTCTCTGGCTGTTGTGCTCTGCTTCGCGCTAGGCGCGGCAGCACAGGTCAGCCCTGATCTGTTTTCCGGCTTGCAATGGCGCAACGTCGGTCCGTATCACGGCGGACGTATCGCGTCCGTCTCCGGCGTCATCGGCGAGCCCGGGACTTTTTATGCCGGTATGCCGCAAGGCGGCATCTGGAAAACCACCAGCGGCGGTATGACCTGGTATCCGATATTTGACCAGGTGACGGAGGTTGACAGCATGGGCGCCATCCAGGTCGCTCCCTCCAACCCCAACATTATTTACGCCGGGAGCGGCGATGCGGTGGCGAATGCCAACACCGGCACTAACGGTGACGGGATGTACAAGTCGACGGATGCCGGCAAAACCTGGGCGCACATCGGCCTCGAGGGCACCACCAAGATTCCGAAGATCATTGTCGATCCCAAAGATCCCAATATCGTGATTGTCGCCGCTATGGGTGGCGCCACCGGCACGCAACGGGGCATTTTCCGCACCGACAACGGCGGCCAGACCTGGACCAACGTGTTGCACCCCGACAATGAGACCGGCGGCCGCGATCTCTCTTCTCCCTTTGACGTGCCCGACGTGATATTTGCAACCACGGAAGCGGACACGGGTGGCGCTGCGGGCGGCGGCGCGGCTCCGGGCGCTGGCGGGCCCAGCCACACCAAGCTGTACAAGTCTCTTGACGAAGGGAAGGCCTGGACGGAAATCACCTCCAACCCGTCGACCACCGGGCGCATTGGCGTGGCGGTGGCGATGCATACCAACGGGCAGCGGATCTACGTCGTCGGCGCCGCGCAGCAGAATGCCTCCGGTCTTTTCCGCTCCGACGATCAGGGCGCCACGTGGAAGCACATGGCCGGCGACGATACGCGCATCGGCGGCAGGGACTATATCTGCGGCGTCTGGGTGGATACGCAGAATCCCGACGTCCTCTACACCCTGAGCACGGCCGCCTATAAGTCGACCGACGGCGGCGAGACCTTCATCGCCTTTAAGGGCGCTCCGGGCGGCGAAGACATGCACGACATCTGGATCGATCCCACCGACAGCAAGCGTATGCTCTTCGGCGTCGATCAGGGCGCGGCCGTTACGTTTGACGGCGGGCTCGCGTGGAGCAGCTATTACGCCATGCCGATCGGTCAGGTCTATCACATCTCCACCGACAACCGGTATCCCTACTGGGTCCTGGCTTCGCAGCAGGACACGGGCGCGGTCATGACCCGCACCCGCGGCGATGTGGGCGACGTCTCCGACGTCGATTGGATGCCGCTGCCTTCTTCCGAGTTCGGCACGGTGACGGCCGATCCGCTCGATCCCAATATCGTCTACGGGGTCGGTTACGGCGCTGCCGGGGGCGGCAGCGGCTTGGTGAAGATTAACCTGACCACCGGACAATGGGAGAATGTTGCGCCCAATTTTGGGGCCGATGCGGCCAAGTATCGTTCCAGCCGTGATTCCTGGCGGAGAGCCGATCCCTTCGATCCGCATGCGATTTATACCGACATGCAGTGCCTGCTGGTATCGCGCGACGCGGCACACTCCTGGAAGGCGTTTAGTCCCGACCTTACCACGGAGAAGGGCAAGCAGGAGGTTCCGTGCGGCTCGCCGGTGCGCGCGGGCACCGGCCGTGGTGGACGCGGTCGTGGCGCGGTTGCCGCGCTTCCAGCGGGCGTGGCTCCGGTGCCGGCAGCGGCTGCTGCGGCGCCTGGCGGCGGACGCGGCGCTGCCCCACCCTCCATCAATGACTTTGCCATCTCGACCCGTCACAAGGGCGTGTTCTGGACGGTCAGCAGCAACGGACAAATCTACAACACGATGGATAACGGCGCGCACTGGAACAATCTGAGCAACGTTACCGATGGCGCCGGCGTTAACTTCAACACGATTGAGGCGGGGCACACCGACGTCAATACCGCCTACCTCTCCGGCCGGACCGGAGGCGGCGGACGCGGCGGCGCCGGTGCTAACGTCCCGTTGATATGGCGCACGCACGACGGTGGCAAGACTTGGACCAAGATCGTCAACGGATTGCCCAGTAACCAGCCTACGGGAAGCTGGGTGAACGTGATGCGCGAGGATCCGAAGCAAAAGGGCTTGCTCTTTGCCGGCACCGAGACCACGGTCTATGTATCGTTTGATGACGGCGACCATTGGCAATCGCTGCGGCAGAATCTGCCCAGTACCTCGATTCGCGACATGGTGTTTCACACCAACGATCACATGAGCGATCTGGTGATCGGAACCTACGGCCGCAGTTTCTATGTTCTCGATGACACCACCCCGCTGCGCGAAATTGCCGTCAAGTCGCAGGCGATCGCAGCAGCGCCGGTCTATTTCTTCAAACCCGGGGACGCCATCCGCGCGCGCGTAAGTGATAACTGGGACCAGCCCACCAATCCCGAGTTGCCGCACGCTTCCAATCCGCCCTACGGCGCCATCCTCTACTACCACCTGAGCCACCCGCCCTCCGGCGAAATAAAATTGCAGGTGTTCGACGCGGAGGGCAAACTCGTCCGCACCATGTCGAGCATTCCGCCGGCGCTTCCCGCGCGCTGGCCGTACCCCGAATACTGGGTAGCCAAAGGGTCGGATCTCGCCTTGCCGACCAAAGTGGGCACCAACCGCACCAATTGGGATCTGCGTTACGACGATCCGCCGGCGTTCAACTTTGACCTCGAAAACCAGATGAATGTGGCCCCCGGCGGCTTTGTCACCCCAGGTCCGCACGGGCCGCAAGTGATCCCCGGCATCTATACACTGAAGCTCATCGTCGATGGACAGACTTACGCACAGACGGTGACCGTTCACAACGATCCGCGTGTCGGCGAAAGCGCCAAGGTCATGGCCGACCTGCGCGCCAAGAACAAGCTCATGTTGTTAACGTACAACGGGTCCAAGGATAGCAACGCCGGAAACTCCGAAGTGTTGGCGGTCCGTCGGCAAGTGGCGTCGTTGAACGCCAACCAGCTTCCCGCCGATGTGGCCAAGGCGACAACGGATATCGACGCCAAGCTCGGCACCTTCGGCGGCATCGTCGCCGGTCGCGGCGGCCGCGGTGGAGGCGGGGGCGGTGGAGGCCGTGGTCGCGGTGGCGCGCCCACTCCGGGCGCGGTCACGCCATTCAATACCCTGAACGGCAGCTTCGATGCCATCGTCAGTATGTCGCAGGTCGGGCTGGATGAATCGCCGACGAAGGCCCAGATTGACACTTGGGAAGCCGACTGCAAGGAATACAACTCCACCGTGGCGGCATGGAAAACTATGCAGTCGCAGGATTTGGTTGCCTTCAATGCGCTGCTCAGTAAAAACAATCTGAAGCCGCTACAGGTGTCTCCGACCGCGCTGACCGGTCCGCCGTGCACTTTCACGGCGACGGCCGCGCCGGCGCCAGCAAAGGCGTCAATCAAGAAATAGCGGAGGCCCTCCAACTCGTGCCGCGGATCACTCTTGCCCCCCGTACACGACAAGGGGTCGTGGTTTTTTCGGGATGCCTGAATGGCCGTCTGCCGCGGTTCGGGCCGCAGCCTCGCTCCGCAGTGCCGCTAGGCGCACAAAACGTACGAATCTCCGGAATTGCGCTGAACTGGAACGTGTCTGGAATACGGATTTTAAGAAGTCGAACGCAACTCGTCACTACACGTCAGCCTCCATTCCGCGCCCAAGTGGATCGTTTTCGGGTGCGCCTTCATCTGCCCGGAATCGCCCGAGGATAAGCAGGAAGAGAAATTCTAGTGCCTGCTGGTGGAATCTAATTTTCGAAGTTCATCCTTGGCTGCCCAGTACTCGAAGTTTAGCGTTGCTCCAGTATCCAAAGCCTTTTGCAGAAGAGACACAGCTTCGAGGCGATTGCCCGTTAGCAATGCGCGCTCCGCAAGAAAGAAATTGGCCTCACAATAGTGTGATTTTTCCTTCTTTGGATCAGGATCGGCGGCCGCCGCCAGAACCGATTCAGGTGTGGCTCCGCCCAGGTACAAATTGGCAACAATCGCTGGCCACTTCGTCAAATCCATCTCCGCAACATTTTTTTGCAGCTCTGTCTGATGGTTGTCGCCGGATCTCGCCTGAGCGAGGTACATCCAGATGATGGTATAGACATCCTTCGACTGAATCTGATGCGCGCTCGCAAAATCTCTTAGCGCAAGATCGTACTGGCCACTGCTGAATTGTGCCTGCCCGCGGTGAAAAAAGATCAGGGGGCTTCCTGGGTCCAGTCTAATAGCTTGGTCAAAATCCGTGATGGCGCGGTCGGAGTCCCCCTTGTGCTTATAGGCCAGACCTCGGTTGTCGTAGGCCGCGGTATAGGTTAGATTCATCCGGATGGCCTGATCGTAATCCTTGATGGCGCGGTCGAACTCGCCCTTGCCATAGTAAGCGTTTCCCCTGTTGTTGAAGGCCGGTGCGTAATTTGGATTCAGCCGGATCGATTGATCAAAGTCCTGGATGGCGCGGTCGAACTCGCCTTTACCTTTGTAAGCGTTCGCCCGGTTATAGATCGCTAACGCGTAGTTTGGATTCATCCGGATGGCCTGATCATAGTCCTGGATGGCGCGGTCGAAATTGCCCCGGTCATTGAAAATAGCACCTCGGTTGTTGAATACCTGGGCGAAGTTGGGATTCAGCTGAATGGACTGGTCGTAATCCCCCAGTGCATGGTCGTAGTCCAGCTTGGCAAAGTAAGCAACGCCCCTTCGATAATATGCTATGGCAAGACTCTCCAGAGTCAGGCCTGCCGATTGGATTGCCAATGTGCAGTACCGAATCCCGGCGTCTGGATTGGATTGTGAATTGTCGACGCACAGCTTCAGGTCGTCGCTCGATTGCGCCCAACTGGCACTGGCAAATAAAATTGTGAAGAACAGCGGAAGCGCACTCCGCCCGAGTTTCCTCATTGTCGCCGCCTTCCTTCATCTACTTAGCCTAAGTTCACTTTTGTCAAATCGCACGAAGCCTATCACGGGTTTCCAATCGAGGTAAACCGCTGGATTCCGCATTGTGTGTGATGACGGGATGGCTGTACGGCTTGTGAGTTGCGCGATCCGTCTGTCGAACTGTCGGCCCCGAACGGCTCTCGGTCGTGATGACGCGGGCGAAATTTGATTGGAATCAGGAGCTTTCCACAGGGATATCCAGATTTACCTGAATTTGTAAATTTTGGTAAATTATTTACTTGACAAAGATTCTATAGGCGAATATTACAGGTTACACGACGTCAGGGGTTCCTGGCCTTTGAGTGGGTCAGGATTACAAAATCGTATTTCGCATTCACTAAAAGCCTAGGGGAGCGCAATGACTTCATGGAGGACATCCATCATGTTGAGGATCTTGCGGCGGGGTGTTGTTGCAGGGTTTCTTTTTGCTTTACTGATTTGCATTAGTAATCCGATAAGAGTTCTGGGCCAAACCACATCTGGCGGTACCCTTGCTGGTACGGTAACAGACAAGACCCCTGCGGCAATTGTCGGCGCGACGATCACCTTAGTGGATACCGCGACGAACAATGCTAGAACGACAACTACGAATGACAAGGGCACCTACCTTTTCGCCGACGTGCCTCCCGGGACCTACACGCTAACGATGACCAAGGACGGGTTCCGCACCGTAAAGTTTAGCAATCAGGTAGTGAGCGTCGGGACGGCCCTCACCATCAATTACGTTATGGAGGTCGGCTCGGTTACCGTGGCAATTGAAGTCACCGCCAATGGTTCCGAGCTTCAGACCCTGAATGCCACGGTTGGAAATACCGTTGGCACGGTCCTGCTGGGCGGACTCCCCGCGATCGGCGGAGACGTCAGCACGTTTATGACGTTGCAGCCGGGCGTGGGCCCCGATGGCAGCGTAGCGGGTGCGGTCGTGGACCAGAGCACCTTTATGCTCGATGGTGGAAACAACACCAACGACATGGACGGCAGTATGCAGGTCTATACGCCAAGCTACGGTGGCGACCCGACCGGAGGAATTGCGGCTGGCAACGGTCTGCGCGGCGGTGCGGGTGCTGGAGGCGTTCCCACCGGTGTGATGCCGACCCCAGCCGACAGCGTGGAGGAATTTAAGGTCAACAGCGCTGGTCAGACCGCCGACTTCAATAGCTCGGCGGGTGCGCAAGTGCAGATCGTCACCAAACGCGGTACCAATCAGTGGCACGGCAGTGCTTATGAATATTATCTTGATAACAAACTTAACGCCAACACCTGGGACAATAACAACAGCGGAACACCCCTTCCCAGTTTCCATTACAATCGCATTGGAGGCTCTGTTGGCGGGCCAGTTACATCGAAAAACTTTCTGGGAGGAAAGACCTACTTCTTCGCGATGTACCAGGGTTTTCGCTGGAATAACTCTGTAACCGTCGAGAGACCGGTTCCCTCGGCGGCTATGCGCGCCGGCATACTTCGCTTCTCAACCGACCCAAGCGTAAGTTGTAATAGTACTAATCTCAGTGGCTGCACCGTTTACAACTTGAATCCCTACCCCACTGTGGATCCAGTTACCGGCCTGACGATTCCAGGGAGCACTCTCGACCCCCGCGCCCTCGGCATCGATCCAAAGGTTCAGGCGCTGTGGGCTCTCATGCCCAAGGGCAATGACACGGCATGCAATTCGGTTCTTGGCTCCCGTTGCGACACTGTGAACGAAGTTGGGTTCCGGGGCAACATGAGCGTGCCGCAAAACGACAATTTCGGTGTATTCCGCCTCGACCACGATTTCGGGTCCAAATGGCATTTCTATGTCAGCTATCGCGATTACAAGCTGACTCGCTTGACCAGCAGCCAAATTGACATTGCCAGCGGCACGCCGGTTTCGACCTCGACCCGGCCGCAGCAGCCGTGGTACCTGGTGGGCGGGTTGACCACGAACGTCTCCTCCAATGTAACCAACGACTTTCATTATAGCTACCTCCGCAACTTCTGGTCGTGGAGCGATGCGGGCGGCGCGCCGCAACTGGCCGGGTTGGGAGGGGCTCTTGAACCTCTTGGCGAGTCCAGCAGCGCACTTACTCCCTACAATGTGGACACCCAGGATATTCGCACACGATTCTGGGATGGACACGACAACTATCTCCGGGACGACGTCACCATTCTGCATGGCCGTCACTTGTTCACTCTCGGCGGCACCTACCAACGCAACTGGGACTACCATCAGCGATCCGATAACGGCGGCGGTATCAACTTCTACCCGACCTATCAACTGGGAGACGCATCGGGCGCGGGTCTGGTCAGCGGCCTGCCAGATTTCCCTGCTGGGTCGAGTTCAACGATTTGGGGCCGCGACTATGCCGCGGTGCTGGGAATCGTTACAGATTCGCAGGTCTCCTACACCCGCTCGGGGGCCAATCTGGCATTGAATCCTCCGCTCACATATGCCTCCGACAAGAGCACTATCCCCTACTACAACTTGTACTGGAGCGACAGTTGGCGCATGAAGCCAACCTTCACGTTCACATATGGTTTGGGATGGACACTTGAAATGCCACCTACAGAAGCAAGCGGCAAGCAGGTCGAGCTGGTGGATTCAAGCGGTCAGCAGCTTGACGTTCTGGCCTACCTGAATCAGCGCAAAAATGCCGCTCTGAATGGTCAGGTCTATAATCCGGCAGTAGGTTTTGCCCTCGTTGGCAACACCGGCGGCGGTCAAAAGTATCCTTATCTGCCCTATTATGGATCGTTCAGCCCGCGCATCGCAGCGGCCTGGAATCCGAACTTTGATAAGGGCATCTTCGGGAAAATGTTCGGTGATGGAAAGACCGTGTTCCGCGCCGGGTACAGCCGAATTTACGGACGTCTGAACGGCGTGGACCAAGTCTTGGTGCCTCTCTTGGGTACTGGACTCATCCAGCCGGTACAATGCCGTCTCGCGAACATGAACGGGACCTGCGGTGGGACGATTACGCCCCTCAATGCTTTCCGCATCGGCACGGACGGCCTAGTTGCTCCTTTGCCGGCAGCCAGCCCAACTCTGCCTCAGCCTGTTTTTCCGGGAATCAATGACGTATCGGCAGCCGCAGGCGAGGCTTTGGATCCCCATTTCCGGCCCAACGTCGTTGATGGTTTCGACTTCACGATCCAGCACCAACTGTCCAGAAACATCCTTATTGAGACCGGATTCATCGGTCGTCTGATTACCCACGAGTATCAGCCCATTAACATCAACGCCGTACCGTACATGATGACACTGGGCGGCCAGGCCTTTTCCGCGGCCTATGCAGCTGTCGAGACCAAGCTAGGCTGCCTGCAAGGGCAGAACTTTTGCGGAGCTGCGATTCCGAGCACGTCGGCGGCTCTTAAGACGTATGCCAATACATTTGCCCCCCAGCCGTTCTTTGAATCGGCACTAGCAGGCACAGGCTATTGCACGGGATTTGCCAGCTGCACCGCAGCGGTTGTAGCCCATGAGGCAAGCAACTTCCAATCACAGTCTGTCTGGACTTTGTGGTCTGATCTCGACGGCGGTGGCATCGGTGGGGGACCCGGAGGCACAACCGTGCCGGGGTTCAACTTCGCGCGCAGCATGCTCAACAGTCCAATTAACACTTCAGCGTTCGGAGCCAACGGCCAATTGTCCAGCGGCGTCGGCGTTAACGCTAGCGTCGGCTTCGGAAATTACAACGCCGGTTTCATCTCCCTGAGAATGAACAACTGGCACAACCTGACGCTGCAAACGAACCTAACCCTGAGCAAATCTCTGGGCACCGGAGCATTTGTTCAGGCTACCAGCGAATACACTCCAGACGATGCCTTCAATCTCAGCGAGATGTACGGCGTACAAGGCTTCGATCGCAGACTCGTATACAACCTTTTTGCAGTGTACGAGCCGAAGATTTTCAAGAACGACCATGGTGTTCTTGGCAACACACTCGGTAACTGGCAGCTTTCAGGCATCTTCACCGCCGGAAGCGGTCTGCCGCTCTATTGCAACACAAATACGGATGCCCAGGCTTTCGGTTCCGGGGACGGTGCCAACTTCTTTAACAACGAACAGTGCGTGCCCATCGGTCCACTCGGTGGGGGGCCCACGGTATACCCCAATGGCGGAGGGACTGGCTCACCCAACATTTTCATGAGCCAGGCAACTGCCTATGCCAATTTCCGTGCACCCATCCTGGGGATTGACACACGAAACGGTGGCGTCGGGGCGACCCGTGGGTTGCCCTATTGGAATATGGACGTAAGCCTGAAGAAGAGTTTCAAGTTTACAGAACGCGTAGGCGCCGAGTTCCAAGTCCAGTGCCTAAACGTTTTTAACCACATGCAGTTCGCCGATCCATCACTTCAGATGGGCTCTCCATCGAGCTGGGGTACGTTCAGTGCGCAAGGCAATACTCCCCGGCAGTTTGAATTTGGAGCCCGGTTAAAATTCTAGTCCACCTATTTCAACCTAAAGGGGAAGGCCGATTTTGGCCTTCCCTTTTTGTTGTCTGGATCGCAAATGAAGGCGGCGGGAGTCGAACTGTGCACGCGGGTTGAAAACACACAACTTACAGAAAACATTAGACGCACAATACGCAGAAAACGCCCGAACAGCGGTTCGGCCACACGCATAGCACACACGGGAATATTGCGGCCAACTGGGACGTGTCCGGAATCCGCCAATGAGACCCGGACCCGGAAGTTATTTTGCCTCTGCTCTTCTTACAAGCCTATAATTTGCCCTGCCAATGCCCCTGACGAATGGCACCAAACTCGGTCCCTACGAAATCATCTCCCCGCTCGGCGCGGGCGGCATGGGCGAAGTCTACCGCGCACGCGATACGCGCCTGGATCGCACCGTCGCCATCAAAGTTCTTCCCGAGTCGCTTGCCCATGACGCCGACCGCTTGCAGCGATTCGAACAGGAAGCACGCGTCCTCAGCACGCTGAACCACCCCAATCTGCTCGCCATCTTCGACGTCGGCGCTCAGTCAGGTACCCACTATCTCGTCTCCGAATTTCTCGAGGGTCATACTTTACGCGAAGCGATGGGCGCCGATCTGCTCCCTCCGCGCAAGGTCTCCGAATACGCGCTCCAGATCGCGAACGGTCTCTCAGCAGCGCACGATAAAGGAATTGTGCACCGCGACCTGAAGCCGGAAAATATTTTCGTCACCAACGACGATCACGTAAAGATTCTGGACTTCGGTCTCGCCAAGTTATCTCAAGACGCCGCATCTCTCAAAGCAGCGAACGCAACGCTCACAAGTCCCTCGCTCACAGCCGCGGGCACCGTGATGGGAACTGTGGGCTACATGTCTCCCGAACAGGTTCGCGGACAGACGGTAGATCACCGCGCCGACATTTTCAGCCTGGGCGCGATTCTCTACGAAATGGCCGCCGGCCAGCGCGCCTTCAAGGGCGACTCCGGCGTTGAAACCATGAACGCCATTCTCAAAGAAGATCCCCCTGAAATTGACGTCGCAAAATTAAGAATTCCCCCCGGCCTCGACCGCATCGTGCGCCACTGCCTCGAGAAAAATCCGGCGAACCGGTTCCAATCCGCGCGCGACCTGTCATTCGCGATTGGTGCGCTCTCCGGCACCAGTTCAAGCGCAACTCTCCCCTCAGTCGCCGCGCCGCGCAACAAACTACTGCTCCCGTGGCTCACGGCGGCTCTGATGGGCGCAATGGCGCTGGTGGCAATCGCGCTCTTGCTCAAACCACCTGCCTCCCCCGAGCGCCTCGAATTTGCCATTCCCATTCAGGAAGATTCGAGCCATCTGGCAATTTCGCTCGATGGGCGCATGTTTGCCTTCGTTTCTCCCGATCCAACTTCCGGCGCCACCATGCTGGGCGTCCAGCGCATCGGTTCTCCTTCAGTATCGATGCTGTCCGGCACCGAAGGTGCCAGCTATCCATTCTGGTCGCCCGACGACGCCTACGTTGCATTTTTCGCGGAGGGCAAACTAAAAAAGATCGCTGCCTCCGGTGGAGTTGCGCAAGTTCTTGCCGCCGCGACATTTGGCCGAGGCGGAACCTGGGGGCGCCAGGGCGTGATCATCTACTCTCCCCAGGCGTCCGGCTGGCTATGGAGAGTGAATGCGGACGGCACCAATCCCACTCCGCTCACCGACAAAATCTTCGTCAGCGCGAAAGAGGATTCACACCGCTGGCCCGTTTTTCTGCCCGACGGCGACCATTTCCTTTTCTTGGCGGGAAGTTTCACGAACTCCCACGATGACGGCATCTACTTCAGTTCGCTGACCAAAAAGGAAAAGATTTTGATCGTCTATACCCACTCCAATCCCGGATACGCAAACGGCCACCTGTTTTATACGGATGAGAAGACAGCATTGCGCGCAATTCGTATGGAAGTTTCGACTGGAGCCGCGTCCGGAGAGCCACTGGTCATCGCTGATCAGATCGGTTACCAGCCATCCACCTACTGGGGCGCATTTTCCGTGTCAGAGAATGGAACCGTCGTCTATAACTCGACTGTAGGCGCTTCGCTATCACTCCTGACGTGGTACGACCGATCCGGCAAAGAACTCGGGCACGTGGGTGTTTCCGGAGTGCTCGCAAATCCAAACCTCTCGCCCGACGACAGCCGCGTGATCGTAGATATCGCCGACGTGAAAGCCAACAACATCAACGTCTGGATCAGCGACCTCAAACACAACTCCAGTTCGCGCTTTAGTTTCGATACGGGTGAGGATGACGTGGGAACATGGTCGCGCGATGGGGCCACTGTCGCCTACCGCTCCACTCTGACGAATGCCACACACCTCTTCCTAAAACAGGTTCAAGGAATGCTGCCCGCTAACGATATCTTCCAGGAAGGTGCTCCTGGATCTGGCACTCAGTCAACGGACGATCTCGTTCCGAACTCATGGTCCCTCGATGACAAGCAGCTCCTCTGCACGTGGCAGCCCGGTGGAGGTGGAACCCGCTTGGTCCTACTCCCGGTATCAGGTGGAAAGCTCGTGCCCTTCCTGGCCACAAAATCCAACGAGACCAACGGACAAATTTCTCCCGATGGCAAGTGGGTCGCCTACGCCTCCGATGAATCCGGTGATTGGGAAATTTACGTGACCTCCTTCCCCTCCGCCGAAGGCAAGTGGCAAGTCTCCCGCGGTGGAGGCACCGAGCCGCGCTGGCGCGGCGACGGCAAAGAGATTTTCTACATGGGTGCCAAGGCCACCTTGACTGCGGTACCGGTGATTACCGAAGGAGGTTTCTCGACAGGCAGTCCTACTCCATTATTCCAGACTCAGTTTCGCACGCCAGTTTCCTCAACAGATCTGTTCAGCTATGACGTAACCAAAGACGGGCAACGCTTCCTGGTTAACCGCTACACCAAACCACCGCAGGTAGCGCCACTCCACATAATCCTGAACGTTGCCTCTCCCCTCCCAAAATAGTCCGGCAGAGTTGGCATTGATTTTCGGATTGCAATTTGGCGATTCGCTTCTGGATTACGATCTCTCGTTGGCCAAACAACCGCCCACAGATTTCCGCTTACAAACGGAGCTGAGCTCTGGCGGTGTGGAATCGGCGCGGAGTGACTCCGATGATTCTGGACGAGCGGTCGGCAGTTCAGAAACTATCGGGCTTGATTTGCAATAAGTCACGATGCGGAGATCTTAAAGTAAACTATATATTATTATTAACTATTAGTAATACAATGGAGGCGGGGGGAGTCGGCCGCACAGGAATGTGTGCCCGTGTTGAAAACAAACAACTTATTGAAAATACGACGTGCTCAAAACGCACAAAACTCCGAATTTGGCGAATCGGTGTACGTGCGGTGTACGTGGAATTATCGCCCCAAGTGGAAAGTATTCGGAACACGGACTTTGGTAAGAATGACAACCGCTATGTGACTGAAGTCACCGTGAAGTGTGATGAATCTCACAGCCGCCTGCACAGTAAAAGAGGACACTATTCTCGGAGCAGCGGTGCTTCTAAACTGTTAGACTGGATGCCTGTGAGACGAGCACTCATCATCGGGTTGGCCCTGAGCCTAATCGGCGCGGGCGTAGTTCCGCTTTCCAGATGCGCTGTGATGTCCTCAAAACCGGCCGACCGCGTAACTTCCCGAACAGAATCCAGCTGCGGCAATATGAGCATGGACATGAACATGGGAGACGTCGGCATCCAACTCGCCGCTCCGTCAGACAAGTCCTGCTGTGTCGTCTCGGGCGCTTTACTGCCTGAATCTCAATATAAAGCATCTGAACTTTCTCTCGCGTCAATGCTGAACGCCGTTTCGGTTCCGATGAGTGAGGTTCCGCCGGCTCGACAAATGTTTCCTATCGTACTCGTTCAGAACTCTTCGCCTCCCTCGTTTCAGTCCCTTCTCTGCACATTCCTGATCTAAGACTGCCCTAATCACTATTTGGATCGCGCACGTGTGTCTCATTCTCGACATAGCGCCGACTAGGCTCTTGTCAGAATGCAATCAACGCATCAACCACAATTATTTTGTGCCGTGAGAGGACAGCATATGATTTCGAGATCCGCAGTATTTGTTTTCAGTCTGCTATTCCTGTCGTCACCTTTGCTCACACGAGCACAGCAGCCGCCAGCACCCAATCAGCCCGCGAATCTTGCTGATCTTCTCTCGGAAGCCGAACGCAACAACCCACAAATTCAAGCGGCGCTACATGGCTGGGATTCAGCGAAGCAGATTCCGTCTCAGGTCTCAACCCTTCCCGATCCACAGTTCGTTCTACAGCACGTGAGTGTTGGTAGTCCTCGCCCATTCGCTGGTTATTCCAATAGCGATTTTGCATACGTAGGCTTTGGCACTTCACAGGATATCCCGTACCCCGGAAAACTCCGTCTTCGAGGGGAAATTGCCAAGAAAGACGCTGACGTTACTCAACAGAGATACGAGTCCATCCGCCGAGCGATTCAGGCGGGCGTAAAGATGTCCTACTTCAAATTGGGCTATCTCGCTAAGCAGCAGACCATCCTCGCCGGAGATAGTCAGTTACTCCAGCAGGTCGAGCAAGCGGCGGAATCTCGCTATCGAAACGGAATGGGGAATCAACAGGAGGTTCTACAAGCGCAACTGGAACGCACAAAGCTGCTTCGAGAAATTACGACGAATCAGCTTGAGTCCGGAAGGGTCCAAGCTGAAATCAAACAGCTTCTCGACCGATCACAATCATCACCCGATATCGAGGTCGGCGAACTTTCCGAATCAGCTCCGGCGTATACCTTTGACCAATTGTTGGACGCCGCCAAAGTCAACAACCCCGAAATCACCGGCGCACAAAAAATGATCGAGCGGCAGGGATTACAAGTGGATCTGGCCAAGAAAGATTTCTATCCGGATTTCAACGTTCAATATATGTGGCAGCGGACTGACCCCGCGCAATTCCGCGCCAATTACATGTTAACGCTCGGCGTTCGCATTCCAATTTATCGTACGCGACGCCAGCAGCCCGAACTCGCCGAGGCAGAGGCGGATCAGAGTCGCGCCCGAAGCGAGCACGAATCGCAGACTCAACAAATCGCCTTCCAACTTCGACAGCAATATCTTGCCGTTGAAAAGTCGGCAGAACTGCTCAAGATTTATCGTGAAGGATTAACTCCGCAGGCTCGCGCAGCACTGCAAGCAGGTATGGCTGCATACCAATCGAATCGGCAGGATTTCCAAGCCCTGCTCGCCTCCTTCCTGGACGTACTGAAGCTCGACGAAGAGTACTGGCAGACGCTCTCAGAGCACGAGATGGCATTAGCGCAAATCGAAGCACTAACTGGATTGTCGCTCCGCTGAGCGATGGAGGCAAGGAGCAATACCATGAGGAACTATCGAAACGCTTTCGTCATCGTACTGGTCGCAAATATTGTCATTATTGGCGGAGCGCTCGGATTCTGGTGGAATGGCCGAAGATCCGCTCAAAATCAGCACGCGCCTGTTCCGGCGTCGAGTCCCGCCACACAACCGGCCCAAGGCAACTCTCCCGGTTTGCCACCAGCGCCGAACGAGACTCCTCTAGTACCGGTGCAACTCTCAGCCGAACGATTGCAATCGATCGGAGTGAAATTTGGAGTGGTTGAACGGAAAAATGTGCGAGATGAAATTCGGACAACGGGCACTGTCGCGATGGACGAAACACGGCTTTCCTATGTTCAGACGCGAATCTCCGGCCACATCGAAAAGGTTTTCGTGGACGCGACCTACCAGTACGTTCGGAAAGGGCAACCCCTGTTCACGATTCATAGCCCGGAACTTGTGGTTGCCGAGCGTGAATACCTGCTCGCGAAACAGAACGAAAAGAATCTTTCGCAAAGCACAGTACCGGGTATCGCCGAAGGTGTTGCAACGCTGCTCGATTCTTCAGTAGAGCGCTTGCATCAATGGAGCATCCCGCAAGCCGAGATTGAGCGGCTCAAAACTACCGGACAAGTTGCCGATGCTCTTGAAATCGATTCTCCAGTGTCCGGCTACATTATCGAGCGAAACGCTCTCCCAAATTTGGCGGTTCAACCGGAAACGCGTCTCTATTCCATCGCTGATCTTTCCACGGTTTGGGTACTCGCTCAGATCTTTCAGAACGATCTTGGACGCATCAGAGTCGGAGCTTCAACTTCGCTCACTGTTGATTCCTATCCCGGTCGAACATTTTCAGGAAAGGTTGACTTCATTTATCCCGACGTAGACGTTACGACGCGCACAGCGCGCGTACGTCTCGTCGTTTCAAATCCTAGTCTCACATTTAAACCCGGAATGTACGTGAACGTGGTAGTGCAGGTAGCGCTCGGGAATCAGCTCGTCATTCCCGTGAGCGGAGTCTTGCAGTCAGGTACTCGTCAAATTGTTTTTGTGGATAAGGGTGATGGCTCGCTGGAGCCTCGTGATGTGCAACTGGGTCCCCAGGCGGGCGACGAATACATTGTTCTGAAAGGATTGAAAGCCGGCGAACACATTGTAACGTCAGCAAATTTCCTCGTCGATTCGGAAAGTCAGCTTCAAGCGGCGATAGGGTCGTTCGCGCCTCCACCGCCCGGAGCCGGAGCCGCAGCCGCCGTGAACGGCCCCCCAACTCCAGCGAATACCAAAATCGAATTCTCGTCAGAACCATCGACTCCGCGAAAGGGCACCAATGTTTATCGTGTGAAGCTCACGACCGCTGATGGTTCACCGCTCGTCGGAGCGCAGGTCAGTGTTCGCAGTTTTATGCCCGGCATGCCGCAAATGGGCATGGCTCCGATGAACGTCGTCACGTCCCTAAATGATAACGGCGGCGGCATCTACGAGGGCAATGTGAATCTAGACAGCGGCGGTACTTGGCAACTCACGGTCACGGCGATCAAGGACGGAGTCGTCCTCGCCACCAAACAACTGAGTCTGACTGCAGAAGGGGGAATGTAGGCATGATCTCCCGGTTGATTGATTGGTGCGCCGACAACCGATTTCTCGTGTTCACGGGAACATTGTTGCTGGTGTTGGCTGGAATCTGGTCCCTCAAAAACACACCGCTCGACGCGCTACCGGACATATCCGATGTTCAGGTAATCGTGCATGTTCCTTGGGCGGGTGAACCACCGAATATCATCGAAGACCAGGTCACGTATCCGATAGTCACCGCGCTTCTTGCTGCTCCCAACGTGAAGGCCGTCCGCGCGCAGACAATGTTCGGAGATGCTTACATCTTCGTCGTTTTTGATGATGGCACCGACCTCTATTGGGCTCGCTCGCGCGTTCTGGAATACATCCAGCAACTCCAGGGTGTCTTGCCGAAAAATGTTTCTCCTATGATTGGTCCCGACGCAACCGGCGCTGGCTGGGTGTACGAATACGCGATCATTGATCCCTCACACCAGCACAGCCTCGCGGATCTGCGGAGTATTCAGGATTGGTATCTGCGTTATCAGCTTGAGACTGTCCCCGGTGTTGCTGAAGTTGCTTCCATCGGCGGATTTGTTCGCCAATACCAGGTAAATCTCGACCCGAACAAACTTCGCGCGTACAACATTCCGCTCTCGATGGTGATCGACCGGATTCGCGACAGCACCAATGAAGTTGGCGGACGGGTGCTGGAAATGGGTGGCGCTCAGTACATGGTTCGCGGACTTGGCTATCTCCGCTCACTCAACGATCTCGAAATTGTGCCTGTTGCCACTAAGAACGGCACATCAGTGCTTGTCCGCGATCTTGGAACTGTTTCGTTTGGTCCCGATATTCGGGAGGGCGTTAGCGAATGGAACGGTGATGGGGAAACCGTTGGCGGAATTATTGTGATGCGCTACGGAATGAACGCCTTGAACGTCATTGACGGGGTGAAGAAAAAACTTGCGGATATCAAAACGACGCTGCCGCCCGGTGTCGAAATCGTCTCCGGCTATGACCGCTCCGGATTGATTCAGGCATCCATCAAAACTCTGGAACGAGATCTTCTTCTCGAAGCGTTGATCGTCAGTTTTGTGGCCATTGCTTTCTTATTCCATTTTCGATCGGGGCTGATCCCGATCTTGATTCTACCCATCGCGGTTCTTGCGTCCTTCATACCTATGTACTTCCTGCACGTCAGTTCCAACATTATGTCGCTTGGTGGACTGGCGCTGGCGATCGGAGTGCTCGTCGACGCATCTATCGTCATGGTCGAAAATGGCTACCGGCATTTGTCGGAGCACGTTGCCAGCGCAAGTGCGTCGGGAGGCAAGCTGACCGAGAAAGAACGGCGGCGCATTCTGATGACCGCCGCGAAGCAAGTTGGTCCAGCCATTTTCTTTTCGTTGCTCATAATTCTCGTTTCGTTCCTGCCAGTATTTCTTCTCGAAGCACAAGAAGGCCGCATGTTTCGTCCTTTAGCGTGGACGAAGACCCTCTCCGTGGCGTTCTCTTCAGTTCTTGGCATCACTCTAGTTCCAGTTCTGATGGTGATCTTCATTCGCGGCCATCTCCGACCTGAATCCGAAAATCCCTTCTCGCGATGGACTCAGGCCATTTATCTTCCCATTCTTCGTTTCTGTCTTCGGCATCGGAAAACGACGCTCATTCTCAATTTGATTTTTCTAATTGTGACGCTACCGCTGGCCTGGCGCATCGGCAGCCAGTTCATGCCGCCACTCTACGAAGGCTCCGCGCTCTACATGCCGACCACTCTTCCCGGCATCTCAATCACTCAGGCTTCGACGTTGCTTCACGAACAGGACCGCATCATCAAGTC
>OBLU010000872.1_pt1 | contig 28062 bp, 40 predicted proteins | sample 1518681 | NCBI WGS metagenome assembly OBLU01 (sample SAMEA3539304, study PRJEB22396) | soil metagenome | biome: tundra; feature: field; material: soil | place: USA | collected 2010-05 | depth 0.15 m
AGGCCCAGCTTCTTCTTGCACATGTTGACCCGGCTGTCGATCGCCGCGACCGTGTTCTCCAGGCGCACCTGCAAAGACTGGAAGGGACCCGACAAGGTCTTCTTCCACTGGTCCCGGACGAACTCGGTAGCCTGCCCCGGCGGCAGGGAGAAACGGCTGCTCTTGGCGTACTCCGTAAATCCGGAAGCCAGGTAGAGCTGCTTGGCGACACGAATCCGCCATGTCTCTACCCAGCACATGTGCTGCAGGATGTCGGGCACGTCGGGTGAGAGAATATTCTTCCGCAGGGCGTTCTCCAGCGGCCGGATGTCCTCGTCGATGTCCTCTTCGTATTTGAGGAACGCCTCCTGCAGCTCATCCGACGTCTTGATGTTTAGAATTTCGCGAATCGATCCAACCACTGTGTCTCCTCGTTACTGGACAGCTTGCTGTTCCACCGAACGACCCCCTTTGATCAGCGCCTCCCCCAATCTCACTGCGTCGGCCGGAGCCAGAGTAAGATGGACGGGAGACTTCTCCCGCTTGAACTTACTTTGCAGTTCGAGTGTGATGGCGCCCTCTTGCGTGGCAGTAACCTCCGCGCTTCTCAGCGCGAAATGCTTGTTGCCATACATGTGGCTCACGTCGGTATTGCAGAATCCTGTCATGTAGTCCCTCATGGAGGGGTGGGGCGGTCTGGTTAGGCCGCCGCCTCCTCTTCCGGTTCGGCAGCCATCAGGTCAGCAATCTGATGACGCATCTCCGGGTACTCTACGGAGACACACTTGGCTTTGTAGGGGCAGAACGCACACTGCCATGCGCCGATATGCGTCTTGCCCTTCAGCCGTTTCTGCCAGTTTTTGTATGTGGTCTTGCCGATGATCCCGGCTTCTCCGAGGATCTGTATCTTCTCGGCATTGTATTTCCACTCGTACTCGGCCGGAGGCCAGAAGTTAGAGGGCAAAGCCTGTACCTTCTCGAACACCAGGTCCCAGTACTGGCTGGCGGACGCTCCCGCAGCCGGCTCCGGCACACCGATGCTGACCAGCTCACGCCGGACAAAACCGATGTTACGGGCATGGAAGTTCTGTAGAACACGGAACCGCTCGTAGACGCTCTCCACGGTGAACAACTTCTGCGGAATCCCGTCGATCGTGGGATAGTGTACGCCGTCCAGTTCGTCCTCGTAGAGGCCTATCTCGAACTCACGGGCCTGGCAGTCGTCGCGCGTCTCGTAGGTCATCTTGACGCCAACAGGCTCGTCGGAGCATGCGTTCATGACGTCGAAGTCGATCTCGACCCGGTTGCGGTCGAATTCCTTCTTCGCCTTCTGGAACTGCCAGCTCTCCGGGTCGGGGCTCCAGGCATCCATGTCCGCCTTGGCTGCCAGCTTGCGGCGCCAGCTTTCGGTGATGACTTCCTTAAGGATTTCTCCGGTGGAGAACTCGTTCAGGTAGATCACCGACTGCATGACACCTTCCAGCTTCGGGTGCCCGTCCTTGATCACTTTCTTGTTGGCCATGTAGCCGTATATCGTCTTGTTTTCAACAATATACATGCGCATGGTGTCTTTGTCGTAGACGATCAAATCCATTTCCAAGGGGAGGTCGATGTCCTCCACGTGATAGCGCACGCCGGCGGCGACAAAGATGCCGGCGGCCTTGGCCAGGGAGATGATGTCCAGTTCCATAGCGCGGCCGGTACGAAACCGGCGGGCGCCGACGACATCAATGGTGTTGGATTGGGGTTCCCCGGTGAGACGGAAGTAGCTCTTGCGGTGGCAGCCGCCTATGATGCCCGCTTCCCGGGTATCGAAGAGCGAGGCGGACGCTTCACTCGGCCACACCCTGGGGGTTCTGCTGTAGTATGCCGTGCGGGACTCCTGAGACAACATCGCGGCGTCGATCAGAGGGAAAATCTGCAATGAAAACCTCTTTCTGAATAGTAAACTAACAGTCCGTCAAGGTCAAGAGAAATCTCCTAACACACTGTCATGTGTCAGTCGATGTAGAACCGGATCGACCCGTCTTTCGGGTCCAAGTCGTTTGCCTGCCACCCGTCTGCGTTGGCGCGCAACGCTTCCATAAAGGATGCGAACTGCTCCTCGGTCGGCATGGGATCCACATCCGGTGCCGGATCCTCGGCAACTTCCTCGGCGGTCAACAGGATCAGGTCCAGGGCCTCGTCGGCTAGTTCCTGGGGAGTCCTGTCTTCCTGCCTGAGGCAGTCGAAGAATGCCTTGCCGTCGGCGATCCAGACTTCCGTGTAACTGCCGTCCACGACATTCACGGATGTCTCGGACCCCGCCAGGTCCGCCAGACCCAACAGCGCCTTCTCTACCGCATCGCTGGGCATGAAGCAACTTGCGTGTACTCCCCATACGGTCTTAACCGGTCTGAAATCTCGTCCCATTAGTTGTGCACCTCCGTGCCGTCTGTTGCAGTCATGAATCTCGGGTCCGGCAGTGGCGACCAGTGGGTGAAGAAACCCTCGCCGAACTCGTCGATCGGGTTCTGGCAAATGGTCGGGGGCTCCTGCACAGGCAAGGTCCAGAACAAAGCCGTCCCAAGATCCTCGTGCCACTCAGCAAGCGGCCGCAGGGTGAAGAGGGCCTCCAGCACACGCCGCTTTTTGAGCAGCTCCACCAGCAGCTTCAGACCTGCGTCGCTCATCATCTCGCAGCGGCTCTTCAGCTCGCTGAGATCGCGCTGCCGTTCTACGTTTACTTCGCTCATCGTTACCTCTCGATCCACCACAGCCCGCCCATGGTGCGGACCTTCTCTCCGTTCCACATGGCGCGCAGGGTTGCTTTGATGTCCGGATAGTAGCCAGACAGCCGCTCCCGGGCCTCGGCTTCCGATACCTCAAGCGGATACTGACCGCTGCCGTCATACCGCCGGATGATCTTGAATGCGGCCATGGCTATCAGCTCCTCAGCAGCTCGTAGAGAGCATCGGCGACGCGGAGCGCGTCTTCCCGGTCGAGTATGACCGTCTCATCGTAGTGCCTGGCATTCTTAGGAGAGCCGACGATCGTAAAGTGCCCTGCCGTGAACCGGCGTACAGTTACCGACTTGTACTTCCGCCTGGGCGCCCACGTGCGCTCCGTCCACTGGGTATTTTCCGGCTCCACCGGACTACTCCTCGGGCTCTTCGGCGATCGGCCACTCGTCGGTCTCACCGGTCAGCCACCGGATCGCCGCCTGGACGCCCTGCTCGTAGGACATACCTGGCACGCTAGACCCGCCGTGCTCTTCCCACGCGCTGGCCGTGTTCAACTGCGCGTTGATCTCGTCGTCTTTTCGTTTGAGTTTGTATCCCATCTAAGGCTCCTGATCTTCCACCAGAAGCGCCAGTTTCAACGGCTGTTGAAACCGGCACCTCCAGTGAAACTCTTGTTAGTCGCGGTCGTAGGCGGCCGCGGCGGCCGAGTAACCGGACATCGAGTCGACAGCCGTCTTCAGCCGCTGGGGATCCTGCATCTCCTCGTACCGCTGCAGCCATTCCGGCGGGCAGCTCTCCGAGTTGTTGCAGTAGCCCAGGGCCACGTCGATCTGCTCCTCGACCTCGCGGGTCTTCGGCTTGTACGCGTTCATCGCCCGGTCCCAGTCGCCCAGGTCGATCAGCGGGTTGCGGGTCTCGCTCCGCAGGAACTCCAACGTCTCGCGACGGTTGAGCTTCTGCTCGGCGGCCTTGCCCCGGATCTCCTTGGCCACTCGGCGCGCGGCGTTACTGAACGCGAGCTTTACCAGGCGCTCCATCTCGGCGCCGGTCCAGATGCGCGGGTCGAACAACAGCCGGCCCAGGCCCGCATCCTTGGTCTTCATGGTCTCCGCCAGGCTCTTGAGCACCCGGACGTTGGCCTTCTTGCAGACCGCGCCCAACAGGGCCTTGCGGCTCTTCACGTCCGACGGGTGGGGTGGCAGCACGGGCAGGATGTCGTCGAACCTGCCGGCGCGGATGAACGCGGAGTCCAATCCGTCCGGGCGGTTCGTCGCCGCCAGCACTACTACCTTGCCCCAGCGGGCGTCGGCCGATAGCCACTTCATCACAGAGCCCAGCAGCCTGGTCCCAACACCGCTGTCGCCGCCGGCGCCGCGCCCCTTGGGGAACGCGAGGTCCAGCTCGTCGGCAAACACGATGCAGGGCGCCATGGCCTCGATCGCCTCGAACAGGCGCTGCGTGTTGCGCTCCGTGTCGCCGACGATTCCCCCGAACAACTTGGAGAAGTCCACGTACACGAAGTTCAGCCCGCAGTTGGCGGCCAGCAGCTCGCCGAACCACGTCTTCCCCGTTCCGGGAGGCCCGGCCAGGATGAAGCCGCGGGTACAGCGGCGGCGGTCGCCGATCAGCATGGGTTCGACCACGAAGTCCTCGGCGAACTGCTTGAGCAGATCGTGACCGCCCAACAGGCTCCATACCTGGGCACGGCGCTGCTCCTCGCTCTTTGCCTTCCACTCCGCCGTCTTCAGCTCGGGGCAGAAGATCGCCGGATCGGGCTGGCGAATGTCCAGGATGTCCCCGTACTCGGCGCTGATGGCCTTGTTCTTGTGGTCCGCCACCATGCGCAGGTCCACCACTTCGTCGGTGAGCCAGTGCTGCATGAAGATGGCTTCCATCTGGACGCGCGACATGCCCGCGGTGCCGTTGGCGAAGATGTCCCAGTTGATCTCCTCGGCCAGCTTCACCTCGGTACGCTTCTGGGAGTTGATCAGGGCCGGGGTGGTCTTGATGTACTCCGTGAAGCCGGTCAGCCAGGCTTTGCGATCTTCGATCGACGGCCGGGTCACGCGGATGGACTGCACCCGCGAGTCGCCGGAGCGGATCGATTCCTGCAGGTCGCTGAGACGCTGAGTCACCATGATCAGCTTGTTGCGCGGCGCAATCGAGCCATCCAGCGCCCAGTTTTCGATGTAAGCGATGGGCGCCCGGTCACCGGTGAGCTGGGATACCTGGCCGGCGGGAAAGCACATCTTGGCGTCGTACCAGATGACCGTCAGGTTGACTTCGTTGCGCTGGCTCAGGTCGGCGGCGGCCTGCGCCTTCTCCGATGCCTTCAGGCCCTTCTCCATGAGCTTCAGGCGCAGCGGCTGGTTCAAGATGAACAGCTTGGCGGACGCCTTGAAGAACTCGTTGAGCAGGTTCATCGTGCCGCCCTGGTCCTTGGGCTGGCAGATCTCATCCAGCATTTCGTCCTTCATGGCGGAGAACGGCGCTACGGTTTTGAGCACGCCCTTGAATGCCGCGTAGCTTTGTTCGGTGGCGAACACCAGGCCGTTGGGAATGGTGTACTTACAGGCGATGTTGGTAGCCGTCGGCGCCTTGACGTTGACCTTCTTGCCGGTCTTCTTGATCTCGGCGGAGAGCGCGTTCTGCATCCAGAAGCGGTCGTAACGCATGAAGAGCTTCATGCCGATGTCGCCGCGCACTCCGGTGTTGTCCGGGTAGTCGTTGACGTTCCCGTGTATTACGAATACGTGGGCGCGGTTGGCACGGTAGATGTTGTCGATCTCGACAATGAAATCCGGCCACTGCGCGGTCCCTTCCGGGGCCTTCTTCTCGTCTTCTTCGATCGCAAGCTCGACTTCCGCTATGGGCTCGCTGATCTGAGCAGTGACTTCCTGCTCGGGCTCGAGGACGGCAACGTCCCCATTCTCATCGGCAAACATGATCTTCACTCCCAGTCCAGTCAGGACTTTGTTCTTGAAATAATCCAGGTCTTCGCGGTACGTGTTCCCGGGCAGTCCAAACTCCGCGTTGAACTCACACCCGAAGTCCGGAGTGACTGCGACAGCCACGTCAAGCTGCCGCCGGCGTCGCGGGAAGCTCCAACAGGAACTTCTTCAACCGGGCAGCAGCGTTCTCTTCCACATCGGACTCGGCGATGTCGCTGGCGACCTGTCCAGCCACCCAGTCGTAGTAGCCGAGGATGGTGTCCTCGTTCTCGATCTCCGACATCCATTCGTCCCGGGGGTAGGTGAAGCAGTTGCCCCAGCAGTCGTCGGTGGAGAAGCGGTCGTACAGTTGCTGCGCTGTCGGGCCCGTCATTGCGGGAACCGGCGCGTCGTCGGCAGCCAACAACTCGGCGCGCAACTTCTCGCGCGCTTCCGTGGCCTGCTGTTCCGCCAGGCGCGGGCCGGTGCACTCCAGGCCATACACATCGGCGGGGCCGTTGGTGGAAGGCATCTCGGTGAGCATGACCTCCTTGGCCAGGTAGTGCTTCAGGTACTCGACCAGAGCCGCGTCCATCTGCAGCGGATCTTCGATATCGAAGTGCCGGCTGGCCATGACCCAGGCCGGGTCGTTCTCCACGCGCTCCATATCGAGCGTGACTCCGCAGATCAAGCTGAAGCGGAGGATCTTTAAGTCGTTACGTGTTCGCATGTTACTCCTTGTGGGAAGCCGGTGATCTGTGCCAGCATTCCATTGGCGCTGATGTTCAGCTCAAGCGCCTGGGCGGGAAACTCGACCAGCAGTTCGCGCGAACTGAAATGAACCAAATACTGGTTCTCCGAGCTACGCATGGGCTGACTGCAAGGCTGGAGCCGGTTGTAGCGCCCCATCACTGCCCAGTCGATCTTCGTCTTCAGCCAGGACCAGGTCTCAGCCTTCTTGTAGTTGGCAATCCTGGTCTTGGGATTCCAGGCCGACCGGAACTTACCCGCGTTGAGCTCGGCCAAGGTATACCCGGTGAAGATTCCGATCGAGAAGTCCGGATGGATCTCCCGCACGATCTCCGCCACCATGTCCAACCCATCATCGAGCTGTTCGAGCGGCTCCCCGCCGGAGAAAGTCACGCCGGTAACGTCCGGACGGGTGAGGATCCATTCGGCCAGGGCGCCGTACGTCATCTGCGTGCCGCTCTTGCGGTGCTGCGTCTCCGGGTTCTGGCAGCCGGCGCAGCCGAGCGAGCATCCCTGGAGGAAGACAACGGCCCGAGCTCCGGGCCCGTTGACGGTACTGCGATCGATCAATCCGTGGATTACCATGTCAGTTGACTCGTTCCTTTTCGGGTTGGACTACCGTGATTCCGCGCTTACCGGCGGCCACCATCTGGAGCTTCACGTTCTCGGCGAGCAGGTCCACGATATGATCCGGCTCGATCTCCGTGCGCGTGTTGCATTTCTCACAGACAATGGCGGTGTAGCGTTCGACGAACGACTCCTCCTGGAAGACAACACCCTGCTCTATGCCCTCCAGGAACTCCTTGCGGAAACGGCGCTGCCACTTACCTTCCAGAATCACGTTATTGTGACTGCAAACGGGACACTGGAACGGATGTTCGATAACAAGCGAGCGACCGATCACCGCATCACGCTGTTTAGCGCGCGGTGATGGTTTGTCGGACACAGGCCGGCTCCTGGGAGTACTCGGGCGTCTGGCCGTCGAACGTGCGGGCGCCAAGGCCGTCGAAGTGCGCCTGCACCTTGCTGCAGGCCCTCCCTTTGATGCCCACGATCTTCGTGTCCACCGTCTTGCCGTCCTTGGAGACGGTCATCTCTGCGTATGCGCCTTCCATGGCTATCTCCTGAAGCCCACCTGGGCCTGTTGCTGCACCGGGGCGTGCTGCGCCGGAATCTTGGCCTTCACCGTGAGCCCGCCGTCGTCGTTCTTGACGGTCTCAAACTCGGTGTAGCCTTCTTTCTTCCAGGTGCGCATCTGCTTGGCGATGACGAACTTCTGGCGGATCTTGTCCAGCCACTTGGTGCCATGCGCACCCTGGTCGAACGCCGAGATGGTGGCGCTGAACTTGCCGTCGGGCTGGCGGACGAAGCCAATGTCGTTGGCGGCGCCGCCGACCTGCTTGCGGGGCAGGATGATGTGGGCGCGCTCCTTACGGGTGTCGCCCTGATACCCGATCAGGTTGTCGCCCTGAATCTGGTCCTCGGCCATCACTGGTTGAAAGCCGTCCTGCACCAGGGCCTCGACGAGGCATTCCTGGTCGTCGAAGTCGGTGTTGATGCTGCTGTACTTGCTCATGCGATTGCTCCTTCTTCTACCGGCTGCCAGGCGAGACACTCGTCCACCAGGGTGCCGAAACTCTTGTAGTCCCAATCGTCTTTGGCGATCAGAACCACGGGATTGTTCTTGCCGATAATGTCCGGCGCCGTGCCGGCGTTGATCAATACCTTCTTAATCACTTCTTCGGCCATACCGGGCACGGTTTCCAGTTTTTCGCGCAGCTCGACCCATTTGGCATCGTCGGTCCCATAAAGAACCTTCAGGATGCCGGCCAGGCGGAGAGCCTCCTGCTTTTTGCTGCGGTCGAACTGAAACACGGCGCGCGAGTACTTGCAGCGGCCGTGAAATTGAAACTTGGACTGGGCGAAGTGGGCCGCATCGTAAAAGAATTGGCCGCACACGTGACTCAGATCCACCAGCGGGGACATGTAGTCCGGCACTGTAATGAACGGAGGGTTAGGCTCGGCAAACATCTTGAAGTTGATCTGCCGCGCATGCCCGTCCGGCTGCCGGTAGGCTTCGGGAAGAACATCCTCCTCGTGCTTGCCAATCTTGTGGATCAGCAGGCCCTGGATGATGGTGGCGCATTTGGGACAGCGGTGCGCAAAGAGAGCATCGCGCCGCAGCACGACCTTCTTCGTCTTGTTGTCGATGAATACGATCTGTTTGTTGTCAACGGATACCATAGGGTCCTTTAGGAAGTGGCGGGGCCTAAGCCACCGCCACCTCTTCTCCGTAACTGGTGAGCTGCTGCAGGGTCTGGAGCACCGGCATGAACGCCATGTCCTCTTCCCCCGACTCAATCAGCCACTGCATGATGGCCGTCTTCTCCGACAGGATCTGATCCACGAAGTACTTGACATCGAAACTCTTGTCCGCCTTGGTCAGCGTGCGCCCGTACAGGGCCTGCTCCGCCGCGGCGACCTTCGAGTAGAATGTCCCGTACACGTGGCTGTCGATCGAATACTTGGTCAGCAGGATGTGGCACTCCACCTCGCGCGCGTAGGGCCGCGGCGTCAGGACACGGGCCCAGGCTTGCGTCTGGATGCCCGGCGACCACAGCAGATCGGTAGAGATGACTGTGTCCGCAGACGACAAGTCGATCGACTCCTTCACCGCACGTGGACCGCAGATCAGGACCTTGTAGTCCGGATCCTCCCTGAACAGCTTGAACATCTTGGCGCGCTTCTCCGCATTCCAGGACACCTGGAAGCGGATCGGGTTGTGGTAGACCAGCTCGGTCTCCAGCAGTGCCTGCATGGGCCTCATGTCGGAGAAGATCACCACCTTCCCGCCGGCATCCGTCTTCTGCTTGACCAGGGTCTTGACGTGCTCCATCTTGACGCCCCCGTAGGGACCGTCATAGACCGAGGGCTTGCCGATGGCGGCGAGCTTGTCGTTGAGCAGACCGGGAATGGTCGCGGCATAGCGCATCAAGTTCATGCGCGAGAGGATCTGGCTGGAGTTGAGGAGGTAAACCTTCTCGTTCTGTTTGGCCTTGGCCTTCAGGTCCGCGTTGTATTCGTCGAAGATCTTGTTGAACTGATCGATCGACGCCACCAGGGTGAGACCCTGCTTGGGACCGGGCAGAAGCTCGACCGGAATGGTCTTGAACGTGGGGATCACCAGCCCGGCTTTCAGCATGCCGGCGATGACCCGCGGGTCCGAGTACGCACGGAAGTGCGTCTTCGAAGCCTTCCACTCCCACCATTGCCGTGGCTTCTTGATGAACGGCACGGGCTTGGCGTACGAGCTGTTCTCCGACTCCACGATGATCTTTTCCGTGTACTCGGCATTGAACTGCTCGACGCCGGCAGTGCCGCGCGAGAAGGGGAACTTCTCGTTGTTGGTGCCAAAGGTCCAGGCAAGCGGGTTGAACGCATCCTGGGGATGGTTGGGCATCAGCGTGCCGGTCATCGAGACCCGACGCCGCGCCTTCATCAACCCCATGATGGCCTTGGACTGTTCGGTCGACGGGTTCTTCACGTTGTGGACTTCATCCACCCCGATCATGGAGAACCGCTTACCTACCCGCTTATAGCGCGCGGGCATCCAGGTGCGGTGCACGTACCCGCAGGTCTGGCAGCGGCGGCCGCCATTGAAGTTGTCCGTCTTCTGGTCCACGCACAGCGCGTGGCGGGCCAGAGGGATATCGATGTAGGCCGTCAGCTTGTGGTTCTTCACACGCCAGGCCGCGCCCGACTTCTCGGGCTTCACCGACACCTTCTCCCCCTTCTTGGTCACGATGATGTTGGGGTCCTTGGTGTTGGAAGAGTAGGTACACGCCGCATTGCGGCAGGCGTAACCCCCTTTATCTGTCCACTTCAGAACCTTCTTGCTCATCGTCACCTCGTATTCGAAGCGCAGGATAGGCAAGCCCTTGGCGTCCAGCACGATCTTGTTGTCCGAACCCTTGACCTGCAGCCGCGACGGCCGCATCAAGGTGGACTTGCAGTGCGGGCACTGGTTGACCGAGCCGAGGAACGGAGAGTCGTCCTTCAGGGCCTGGCGCCCGGTGCTCTTGAGCCAGTTGTAGGACAGCAGGAAGTACTTCACCGGCTTGTCCAGGTCGCTGAGCTTCTTGACCACCACGTAGTCCTTGATGCCCATGCGCTCGAGCTCGCTGGCGAAGACGTCCAGACCGTTGGGCACGGTGACCAGGGCGGCGTTCTTCACGCCGGCGGCCTCCGCGTACTGCACGATCTTGCTGGTCTTGCCCATCCGCGGCGGGTCGGTGAACACGACGTGCCGGTAGTTCACCAGCTCCGCCACGTCATCCTTCACGAAGTCGAAGACCGGCAGGTTCTGCTTGTCGATCCGCTTCTTGGCGGCGTTGTACAGCTCCGGATAGACGTTGGCAAAGGTGTTCGCCGGATCGAAAGCGCCCGAGGCGTCGTCGGTCTCGAAGAACTCCGACATGTCCCCGTCGATCTCGTTCCAGTACACCGGCTTGCCCCCGTCCTTGCCGCGCTCTTTCAGGCCTACGCCCTTCGCGGTCTTGGTGTCGTCGTCGCCAGCCTCCTCGTCGATCACATCCGTCTCCACCACGACGTATTGGAGATCCTTCTTGAACGGAGCGCGGTCCTCCTTGCACTTGACCACCAGGCCGACTTCCATACGGTCGTACATCGGCCGCTTGTCCACGATCACCGGCAGGTTGAACGGCGTCTTCTCCCGCTCGGCGCGCGCGACGGCTTTCATGGCCCAGTTGCGCAGCGACGGGCCGCAGAAAGGCTTCAGTCCTAGGTCTTCCAGGTGCTTCCAGAGCAGCGAGTTCTCCACAAAGGGATTGGTCAGCAGGCTCTTCAGCGGGAAGTGGAGGCGGCAGTCTTTCGGCTCACCGTCCATCATGATCGGCTGCAGGCCGGCATCCAACTCGTCGGCTTTGTAAACGAAGCCCAGCTTGTCGAACCCGTTGGCCGCGTAGCTCTTCAGCATGGCGGCGGTCATCAGATCGCGGGGCACCACCGCGACAGCGCGGTTGCCGATGCGCTGCAGGATCACGGCGCGGTCGGTCTGGTCGATGTCCCGGAAGATGGCCTCGGTCTCGTGCCAGAGAGGCACTGCGACCGGTTCTTTCCATACGGGAGGGAGTTCCATCTCGGGGGTCTCGGCGGCCACCTTGACCACGGCGCCGGGCTCTACGAATCCACCCTGCAAGAGCCCCTGGTACATGTCGAACACTTCGTCCAGGGAAACCTCGCCGCCGGCCATCTCCAGCGTGGGCGCGGCGGCTGCCATTGCAGGCGCGGCTACAGAATCAAAGATCGAACCGAGGCTGACTTCCTCTTCGGGCTCAGCTTCAAGCACTTCGACCGAGACGACCTGGTCGGAAGTGGGGATAGGCGACATAATGCTGGTGAAGAGGTCCGCCAGTTCCTCGGTACTCACAGCGACATCCGTATCCGGAGTCGTGTCGATGTCGAACAGCGAGGCCAGTTCTGATGCGCCGGCTCCGTACAGATCGATCCCTTCGAACAAGTCCGGAATAGGGACGATGATCAGATCCTTGCTTTTCTTCTTGGCCATTTAGAACACATCCATCGTGGGTCTCAGGCTGAAGCTCCACCCGAGGCTGCCCCCACGAAGCTTGCTGACATAGATCAGCGAAATCTCGATGAAGACAGCCACGAATACAACCGCAGCCAGCGTCAGAAACGTTTTCATTGCGGTCAGTCCTTCGCCCAATAGGGCGCGGTGATGGCATCGACTTTGTTATAGATGTCTTTCAGGTAAATCGTCTTCGAGACACCGTTGATGATCTTCACCATTTGCACCGAGTTATACGCATCGCTCATCGCCTTGACTAACATCGCCTTCTGCCGTTCCGCGTCTTTCTTAGCGGTCTCGGTGACGATCTCATCGTGGGCAACCAGCAGGACGTTGGCATCCACTACCTTCTTGCCCGTCCAAGGTTCGGCGGCCCCGCCGTCCCAGCCGCGGTTCAGCAGGTAGAGGTTGCGCAAAGCCTGCTTCAACATGTCGGCGGAGCTGGACTGGATCGGGTGGTTGCCCGCGAACCGGCCAATCTGCGACATGATCTGTTCGTAGTCCGGATTGTCTTTGGAGGGCAGGTCGTACCAGCGGCGGCGGCCTTCGATCGAACAGGTATAGCCCTTGGTCTGGGCCATGAACTTCATTTCCTGCAGCCAAGCCTTGAGCATCGGGGCGGCGCCGAAGTAGTTCTCAATCAACTCCTTGGCGCGCTCGATGGCATGCTCCATGGTCTCGATCACGCAACCGCTGTCGTCTTTCTCCTGGATCATTTCGCCGATGCGCTTCGGACCCGCACCGTACGGCACACCAAAGGTGACCGTCTTGACTCCCGACCGCTTCATGCTCAGCTCGTTGTAGCGTGGGTGCTTCTTGTTCTTCTGCACCACCACTTCGTCGAGCAGGGCATAGGCGATGCCATAGACCAGGCTGGTCATGTGGCAATGGATGTCCTTCTTCGCATTGAGCGCGTCAATGATGGAACGTTCCTGGCTCATGAAGGCCATCAGGCGCACTTCAATCTGGGAGTAATCGGCGATCTCCAGGACACAGCCCTCCCCGGCGCGGAACGACTCGCGTACGTCCGGGACGACAAGCCTAGGCTCGCCCTTTTCCCAGACGTACTTGCGGTCGTCCAGTATGCCGAGAAGTTCAGCCATTACAGCAGCGCCATCTGAGCGGGTTGACCGACTTGAGTGGCGCAGGGGCTAACGACCTGCGCCGATAACTCGCACGCGGTGGCTTCCTGCGTTGCCTTTCGCAGGATCTGGAGGCGCACCATGGCCCGCTTCTGCGCGTAACAGGACTGCAGGTTTGCGGGTTGAGCCCGACCCAAGGTCATGATCGGGCGGCCCAGACGGGTCGCCTCGGCCTTGGTGATGTTGACCATGGCCTGCAGGATGTCGGAGACCGACTCCTGATCGAGAAGGTCCTGTAGAACCTGTTTCTGTGCGTCGTTGATCATACGGTTACGACCTTTCGTTGTCGCCTTCCTCGAAGATGTCGAGGTTGGTGTTGTCTTCACCGCCCTGCTTGGCGAGGTTGTTGTGCATCGCGCGCGCCGCCACGCGCTGGTCGCGCAGGGTGAACGGATTCTCGATGCAGATGTCGCCGTCGGTCGAGCGGAACGGCGGCAGCCAGTTGCGTTCGGTAGCGATCAGCGTGGAAGACGAACTGCCCAGGCGGAGGAAGGACAGGAACGAGGCCTGCGCTTCGGCGGCGCCGATGTTGGCCTTGGCCCGGGTAATGGAGGCCTGTGCCTCGGCGGCCTGCGCGGCGCGGTCCAGCTCCGTAGAGATGGAAAGCGAGATCTGCAGGGAAGCGTAGGCGCTTTCGAGCTCGTCGATGCTGCCGCCCTGCTCGTTGACCAGCTTGGTCAGGTTGACCTTGGTAATGCGAATCGATTTGTTTGCCACTGATATTCTCCGGCCGCTCTAAGCGGCTTTCTTTTCTTGTTGAAGTTCGAGGATGCGGTCCATGAAGGCCGCACGCACCTTGTCCTGCTCCCACTTTTCGAGAACAGCCATGATCTTTTCGGGCCGCGGAAGCTGCATCAGATCGCCGCTCATGCGCCCGGTGGCGATGGTTGCCTTCTTGTCCTTCCCGCCGCGCTGCGCGTGTTCACCGGACCCTAACTGGTCCACGTTGGTGTGAATGCGCCCGCTGTGGTAATGAATCCGTTCGAGCATCGACTCACCGTAGTTGTCCAGCACCTTGGTGTACCCGGACAGGTCCGCCAGGGGCTTGCCGATCGGATGATCGAGCTGGATCATGGTGTCGTAGTCGGTCTTTTCCACGTGAATGTTGATCACCTTCAACCGCGCCTTGGTCTCCTGGTGGGACTTGAGATTCCAGGTCACCGGGTCGGGGCCGAGCAGCGTCATGGGTATGAGGCCGCGCTTGTCGAGCTCGTTGTTGTAGATCTCGAAGATCCTGGCGATCGTCTTGTCCTGCATCTTCACGTAGTAGGCGATGGTCTGTCGCAGGTACGTGGCGTCGCAGTACACGCCGGTCAGCGTCATCTCCGCCATCACCGGAATGATGTCGAACTCACGCTTAGCCGTCCTGTTCAGGTTGTCGCGGGCCAGCAGCACACGCTGCTCGTCGTAGAGCGGGAACAGCAATGGGATATCCCGCGCGGCGTAGTAGAGCATCTGTTGAGTGAAGCGCCCATCGAACCTGATGAATTCGTTACGGACGGCCTTGGAGATGATGCGATGCGGCCGGTACTTGCGGACCAGGTCCGCCAGGCCGACGCCCACACCCTCCATACCCGCCGTGAGCACCTGCTCGGCCAGCATGGTGCAGTAGACACCGCACATGTGGATGCCATACTTCGCCATCAGAAAGCGGAAATCGTGCACCGCATTCTGCAGCAGCTTGAGCCGGTTCTTGTCCTGTAAAATGTCGCCGAACTCGGGGATCAGCCGCGGCTCGATAACAAAGGTCTCGTTGCGCGTGCCTATCTGCCCGCAGACAATACGCGAGCTGGGGCTGACTGCGTCCAGACCATCCATCTCTCGTGGGCCGGAGGACTCCGTGTCCACCCCCAGGACCCTGGTTTCGAGGAGTGGCTTGCGGACGATCTCAATCTCCGACCTCCCGTGCACCGTAATCAGGTTGCTGGCCGGGAAGTTCGCCGGAATGGACTCCTTGATCCACTCCGGCGTGCCCACGACCCGCCACGGGAACTTGAGCGCCTCTTCCAGGCGAAAGGACATGTGGGAATCGGGGGTGTACTTCTTGGCCATGGCTACTGCACCTGGCCCGGAGGACACATCATCGTCTTGCGGCGGACAAAGCCGTCCGGTTCCGGTACCAGCTTCCGTACCGGCAAGGGTATTGCCGCGTGATCTTTCTGGGAATATGCGTCCTGATCGCGCGCCAGCAGCTTCTCCACCGGCGGCCACAGGTACCGCTCGAAGAGAACCTCCGGCGTCAGGACGTCGGTGTCCACCCACACAGTCTGCGGCAAGGGAATCAACTGGCGCAGGTAGGTGTCCTGGATCCTGCGCTGGCTGTCGGCGTTGTTCCACGTCTTGCCCGCCTGGTGAGTCTCTTCGGTGCGCCCTTGCGCGCGCTCCAGCAGGTTCTCGGGCGTGCCGCCGAGCAGAAAGATGATGTCCGGCACGGGCCCGGTCAGCTCGTGATAGGCCTGGTCGATCAGCGGATGCACTTCCCGGTCGCAGGCATAAGCGAACTCGGTGTAGGCATAGCGGTCGCTGATGATGACCCGGCCGGCGGCGAGCGCCGGCTTGATCACCTTCTCCACATGCTGGATGTGGTCCGCCAGGAACAGGCAGTCGCACACGCTGGGCGCCATCGCGTGGGTGGTGGGGTCCTTGAACAACAGCTCCCGGATCTTGGACCCTAGAGGGGTGCCACCGGGCTCCTTGCCCATAACCGGCTCGATGCCGAGCGAAGCCAACTTCTCGGTCAGCAACCGGATCAACGACCCCTTGCCGGAGCCGTCGATCCCTTCAAAGTCAATGAAAATTCCCTGCATGGATCTCCTTTACTGTCTGTCCGTCATGAGCACCCCGACGTCCCGCCGCAGTTGCTGCACTTGAAGCAGCTACCGTTACGGGTCATCAGGGAACCACACTCCGAACACAACGGGGCGTCGCTGGTGAACCCCACACCTGTCTTTTCGGGGGAAGCGTGGGGCGCTTCCGGTAATTCGGTTGGTATGTCCGCGGCTGCCGTCAGGAACGTCCTGGCCAGCCAGCGGACCACATAATCCGGAATCGAACTGGCGAACCCCAGTTCCGGCGTGAACCCGGACGGATCGAAGTTCGTGTGCGAGAACCGCTCGACGAGCTTGACCAGCGGCACTCCGTACTGCAAGCAGTAGGAGAAAGCCGTTGCCCAGCTATCCAGCAGGCCCGACAGGGTCGAACCCTCTTTGGAAATCTCGACGAAGATTTCGCCCACCGTGCCGTCCTCGTACAAGCCGGCCGTGAGGTAAACCTTGTGGTTGCCCAGGCGGAACTTATGGGTGACAGCCTTACGGGTGTCCGGCATCTTGCGCTGCACCGGAGCACAGAGGCCCTTCTGGGCCAGGACTTCCTGCATCACCAGGTCGATGGCTGCCGACTCAGAAAGCACAGTGACCTTCCGATCCTCGCCCCGCTCCGCCGTCAGGTTCAACGGCTGGCTCTTCTTGCAGTTGTTGCGGTAGATTGCGACGCTCTTCAGGCCGCGCTTCCACGCCTCAACGTACAGCCCCCGGATGTCCGCCGCGGTGGTCTCTTCCGGAACGTTCACCGTCTTGCTGATGGCGCCAGACAGGAACGGCTGGACCGCCTCCATCATCTTGATATGGCCCATCGGATCGATGTACCGGGTCGCCCCGGGTGCCGGGAACGACGTGTCGAACACGGCCAGGTGCTCCCTGAGCATGCCGGAGTCCCGTCCCTCGGAGGTCCGCCCTTCGAAGTGACCCTTCTCGGCCACGAACGCAGTCAGCTCCTCGAGCTGCACGCCCTTGTAGCCCAGTTTCTTGAGAGCCTGGGGAACCAGCGGGTTGACCAGCTTGAGCAGTCCACCGCCGACCAGGTTCTTGTACTTGACCAGCGCCAGCTCCGGTTCGATCCCGGTAGTGGCACAGTCCATCATGAAGCCGATGGTCCCGGTAGGCGCCAGCAGCGTCACCTGCGCGTTGCGAATGCCATGGGCCTGAATTAGGTCACGTGCCGCATCCCAGCGGGAATACGCCACCTGGGCCATGGCCTCGTAGCACTCGTAGTGTCCGCTGGCCAGGCAGCCCGACAGAATATGGGCGGACTGCCGGTGCTGGCGGATCACCTCCACGAAGCTGTCCTTGCAGTTGTAGTACTGCTCGAACGGCCCCATGCGGACAGCTATCTCCGCGCTCATCTTGGTGGCGCAAGCGCCCATGAACGAGGCGATCACCGTCGCAATCTGCCGGCCGCGGTCGCTATCGTAAGGGACGCCGGACACCATCAGGAGAGCCCCAAGGTTGGCGAAACCCAGGCCGAGCGGGCGATAGTTGTGGGAATTTTCTTCGATCTCATTGGTGGGGTACCCGGCCCGGCCGACCAGAACTTCCTGCGCCAGGATCAAAGTCCGGATAGCACTCTCGAATGCCGCATCGTCGAAGCAGATCTCCTTGCCACCCGGCAGCAGCTCCTCGCTGAGGAACTTCATCAGGTTCAGGCTGGCCAGGTTGCAGCTCGTATCGCCCAGGAACATGAACTCCGAACAGGGGTTCGAAGCGTTGATCCGGGCGATGTCAAGCACCGGGTTCATGCGGTTGACGGTGTCGTCGAACTGCATTCCGGGATCGCCGCACTCGTGGGTGGCCTGAGCGATCTCATCCAGGATGTCCGACGCAACATACGTGTCGCAGATCGAGCCGTCGGTCACCTTGCGGGTAGACCATAAGGCGCCGTCGGGATCGGTCGCGGCCTGCATGAATTCATCGGAGACCCGGACGCTGTTGTTGGCGTTCTGGTAGAACACCTGCTCGTAGGCGTTATTGGGCGCGTTGAACTCGGTGGTGTAGCCCGCCGTTAACAGGGCGGGGATTTTCTTCTCCTCGTCCGCCTTGCAGCGGATGAAATCCTTAATGTCCGGATGCCCGACGTTGAGGATCACCATCTTGGCCGCGCGCCGCGTCTTGCCGCCACTTTTGATCTGCCCGGCGTTGATGTCCAGGCTCTTCATGAAGCTGAGCGGACCGCTCGGCTTGCCGCCGCCCGAGAGAAACTCCTTGCGCGATCGCAACGTAGAAAGGTTCACCCCGGAGCCAGAGCCATCCTTGAAGATGCGCCCTTCTTTAACCAGGAGCTGGAGAATGCTCTCCATGTCGTCCTCTACCGTGTTGATGAAGCACGCGGAACACTGCGGCTTGCCAGGGTTGGAGGAGAACTCGGTGCCCACGTTGAACCACACCGGCGAGTTGAACGCCGCGAACTGGTGCAACATCAGGAAGGCCATCTCGTTGCCGAAGTCGCGAACCTCGGCGCCCAGGCTGATGTACCCGCCATCCAACGCCCACTGGACGATGGTGTTGACCACGCGGTCGATCAGCTCTTGCAGACTGCTCTCCCGCGCCGGGCTGCCCAATGGACCCTTGAAGAACTTCTGGGCCACGATCTGGACGGCGGTATCCGACCAGTCCACGGGGAACAGCATGTCCTTCTGCTCGAAGATCACCTCTTCGTTGCGGCCGCGGATCACTGCGTCTCGGCGGCCCCATTCAACGGAACGATACACGGCCTTCCGGTCGCGGTAACCGCGGCAAAATCTGGAGCTGACCAATGAAGGTCGCGGAGTCTTTCTGGTTCTGGATATGGTTGCCAACATAAGCTATTCCGATTTCGTCTGTGCGCGCTGCATCTGCCGCAGCCGCAGGATGTTCATGATCTTGGAGGTCTCCGGGTTGACGTACTCCGCCCGGAAGAACTCCATTTCCTGCTTGAGCTTGCCAATGCGCCGGCCATCGACTTCCTTGCCGCAGAACTCCCGAGGGTGGTCCAGGCAGAAGACCGCCACGCCTGGCAGCAGGTCCGTACCGAACCACTGTCCCTCGTGGGACTTCTGTTTGGGCTCCGGCACTCGTCCGACCAGGCAGGCACCGGCGATCCAGCCCAGAGTCATGACAACCTCAAGCTTGGGCATTGCCTGCAACACGCGCAGGGCCCGGAAAGGGAAGCACGCGTCGATCTCTTCGTTGAAAGGATCACGGACCTCCTGGTCCTTGGCCTTTCCCTTCCCCGTCTTGCACTGCACGGCGTTGATGAAGAAGATATCCTCTTCATGCAGCCCGGCCAGGCCCAGCCATGCCTTAAGCACACTGAGCGGCTCGCCGGCAATCGGCTTGCGCTTGCTAAGCAGAGTGCCGGCCACCTCCGGCATATCGCCAAGGACCGCCAGGCGGGCGTTGGGACTACCCGTATAGGTGACGCCCTCGTTGGTCTTGTCGGTGGTCTGACCCAGCCGGCAGCTCGTGCAGGTGCCCGCAAGCTCCTGCAAGATAGCCAGCGGGTCCGTCGGTCCTTCGACCGGCGCCGCGTAGTCGTCGAACAATGAAGTCTGTACCAGGCTCATAGATCCTCCAGGTGGGTTCCAGTCTCGACCGGCTGCGGCGTCGCCATATCCTCGGCGACATGCCGCGAGTTCCAGTCGCACGCCAGCAGGTGCGCCTCCTGAAACGAGAAGCGCCCTTGCATTCGGGCAGGCAGCTCGGTACGAGAGACCAGCTCGTGGTCCGCCGGCGTTGGGTCGTACTGGAAAGGCTGATGCAGACCCGGCATTACGGCATCTCCGTAACGCTGGCGGCCTCGATCGATTCGTCGTCGACGCCCTCGTACTTCCATTCCTTATCCCCGGTGCGCGCGACATCGATCGCCGTCTCCTGGGCTTTCTCCTGGGTGATCTCCCGGACATTCACCGAGCAAGATACGGTCGCCTGGGCAGTCAGCTCCACGTGCCAGTTCTTGTAGGTGCCGTCCTCTTCGGAGATCGGCTCGCCGGCGGCATCGTAGCGTGTGCCGCTGCCGTCCACAGCGTAGACGGAGATCATGGAGACCAGATGGTTGTCCTTCAGCTTCTCTTCGAGCTGCGCGACTGCCGCGGCCTTGATGGCCAGCTCCGGCTGATTGGCCGGGACGTATTCGAAGTGGCCGTCTCCCCAGGTCTTGTCGGCCCAGAGGACTGCCAGCTCCACTTGCACGTGTGGTGTCTTCATCGGTTTGCATCCTTCATCTGACCGGCTACAGCCATGGCGGCCATCACGTCGTCGCTCTCGATATCCTCGGCGGCGCCGCCGCACTTGGTGCACAGCAAAGCGATCGCTTGCTGGATCGTTCCCTTCGCCACGCCCGCACCATTGGGGCTGTGGTGATTGATGAACTCGTACGCCTGCTCGACGTGGTCGTCCAGGTTTCTTTCCAGGTGCTCGGTTTCTTCGAGCAACTCCTGTTGCGCGCGAACTCCATTGCGCACGTACCGTACAAAATCCGAGTCGTTATCGGCCATTAGGTCCACCATCCTTTACGTTTCCTGACAGCGATAGTTCTTCATCGCCTGCTTGACTTCGCGCGCCTGTACCACTGTCAAGCGGGACATGGCTTCCTCGAACGCCACACCGAGGATCTCGATTTCGTTGTCGTTCGAGTCGGTCTTGTAGGCGATCCTGCGCACGGACGCGGCCAGCTTCAACTGGGTCTTGCAACCCTTGCCGCCGGCCATCAGTCCTGCCCTTTGTCGACCATGAAGTTGAAGTAGAACCGCGGGTGGTGCTGAAACTCCAGCGACCCGGTTACGCCGTCGGCGAGGCGCTTCACAACTACGATGGGCGCGCCGAAGCCAAGCACTTCGTAATCGCGGCGCAGCTCATTGGAATCCCATACCTGGCCGTAGATGGCCTCGGCAGCGGCGCGGCCGTCGGCGGGGATCTGGTTGATCTCCGCCATGCGCGCGCGCTGCATCGCTTCCGTATCAATGTTGGGTGACATAGCACTCCCTTTCCTTGATGGCGCGCCTGAGCGCGCGCATCCATTTCGTTTCTTCCGGCTGAAAGTAATCGAGCTCCGGCAGGCGGCTGAGTATGATCAACTCGGCCGCCTTGAAGAGCCCGGCGGGCTTGTTGCCAAGCTGCTCCCGCAGTACAATGCCTTCCTTGTCGGAGGGCATGTGCGGACGGAGGCTTGTATCTTTCGGCAGTGCTTTGAATGCGGCGATCATAGAAACCTCCCCAGAACGAACCCAATTCCCAAGATCACGAGGGTGTAAGCCACGAAGAGGATGGCTTCGCAGCCCTCCGCCTCGGGACCAGCAGGGTTCGGTTGTAGAATGCGGATCAGTGCTTGTGTCCAGGGGCTCATCGGATGTCCCACCAGATGGCGTTCCGGATCCAGCCGCGCCACCCGTACAGCAGGTACATGGCGAGCGAGACCAGGAAGAGCAGGTAGATCCAGGGGCGGAACAACTGCCGCCCCAGGAACTGCCCGTAGGATTGACGAAGCATGCCTACGCCGCTGCCTTCGGCATGCTGGCCATCTTGGCCGCCGTGTCCTGGTCGGAGATGCTGCCATTGGAGAGCTGCCGCAGCACTTCCTTGTCGCAGATGCCGGCGATCACATACGTGGCCCCGGCGCCGCCCGCGCCAGACGACAGGACCGCGGAAGGCCGGCCGATGTTTCCGCTGTTCAATCCCATCTTCAGTACGACCAGGTCAGCCGAAGAACTGCGCAGCGCGTCGGACAGGAAGTCCGAACGGAACGTCGCCCTACCCACACCGGTCGCCGGCGTGGCCGTGGCCAGCTCCTCTTCGAACTCGCCGAACTGATCCTGCGCCGAGAGGCGGACGATCGAGTTCTTGACGTCCAGGCAGACCAGGCGGCCGGCCACGGTCTCCGAACAGAAGGGGCTCGAGCGCGAGATCGAAGTCAGCAGGCTGTCCCGCGGAACCTGGACCTCCATCGTCATCACCTGCGCCTTGAACACCGCGTCCATGGGAGGCTGCGTACTGGCCATCAGGTTGGTGCCGAAGAACGCCAGCTCGGTGCGGAAGTAGGCCGCCTGGTCCCTGCCGTCGGGGCTCTTCACCACAATGACCTGGATGGTCTCCTTCTTGTTGCGGTTGAGCAGCTTCGACAGAGAGCTCAGCGCGCCCTGCGGGATCTCCAGCATGCGCACCGGCTTGCCGTCGGTAAGACCCGGGCTGTTGGTATCTTCCACCCGGCCGTTGGCGATGCACTCCGAGTTGGTGGTGAAGGCCTCGTAGCCGGTTCCTGTGGTGCGAATCATCAGGGTCTTGAAGCTCGCCTTATCGTCCTTACGATAGATAAAGGACTGGGTTTGATCGAGCATCGACTTCAGGTTGGCGCTCTCGATCAAAAAGGTGGGCTTGGTGTCCGGCGCCGGGAACGCCTTCATGTTCATGTCGAACGCCAGCGGCTTGCCGGAACTCATCAGGGCGATACGCGAGCCGCCGCAGCGTACGATCGTACGCTTGGTCGCAACGTCCTGGGTGAAGGTGACCGCTTCATCGTCGCCACGCTTGTCCAGGATGGTGGACAGGCGAACCGGATCGATCACCAGGTCGCCGATTTCCTCCACCTCGCACACCACCTTGAGCAGGAAGCGGCGGATGCCGTCGGTGGAGTTGAGAATGAGCCGCTGGTTAGCGCCGGACTTCATCCGTTTGGCGCCCAGGTATACGAAGCCGTACTCCGAACCCGCGCGGCGATCCATGGTGATGGATGCGGTTGCCAGAGCCTCACGCAGCTCTCCTACTTTCATCTTGCACTTCATCGGTATAGTTCTCCTTGGGAAGGCTGCCTAAGCAGCCTTCCCGTTGGTCCTGGCCGGCGTATTGGGTGCCGCGCCCACGCGCGCTCCGCCCGCGGCGTTCTTGGTGTCGCGGCGGATGCACTGGCACTTGAAGCAGAGCTTCTTGCCCTCGTACTTGAGCTTGCCGTTCTCGATGATCTTGGTGATGGAGAACGGTTTCATTACGCCATCGCCCTTCACATCGATTTCCACCGGCACGATGCGCTGCCCGCAATCCATGCAGAGTTTCTTCGGCTTGGCCCATTCGGGGAGCTGCGGGCCGGGCTCGGTGAACTGGTTGTATTGCGTGACCGGGTGCCAGATCTTCGGCAGGTCGTAGAAGTACCGGCCGGGTCCGAAGGGCATGACGGCGCGCTTGAATCCCTGCGCGTGGGCAATGGTGCCCGCGTTCTCGTCGTCCATCCAGCTCTCGCCGACATCGCAGTGCGCGCCGATGCCGGCGATCGCCACGGTGACGGTACTGAAGATCTTGGCCACGTCGACGTACTTCAAGTCCTCGCCGTACTTGCTGATCTTCTTGGGGATGGGGCCGCTGATGATGCTGACCGAGTCCGAGGTCCAGCCGGCGGCGCCGACGACTTCATTGAGCCTGTCGATGTAGGTGCGCGGGTCGGCATACGATGCCGCCTGGCCCTTCTTACCACCGTCCTTCGTCTTGATGGACTGCGGTTTCCACTTGACGTCCTCTTCTTCGAAGGGCTCGGCAAGCTGCGCCAGGACGGCGGCGAGTTCCTGCGGGCTCCGGGTTACGGAGCGAATGAATTCTTCTATGTTGCGCATAGGTTCCTTAGGCGTCGTGCGCCATGTAATTGAAGCGGAAGCCCACACTGGCGTGGTTGGCGCTGGTGTGGTCTCCCGGCCGGGACAACGTCCAAAGACGTTCGGTGGGGGCACTGCACTTGGGGCAGGCGGGAAGTGGATCGGAGGACTTCAGCCTCACATCCACCTGGATTTCTGCGCACGTTTTGTCCGTGCATTGCACGTCGATGATCATAGCCACGCTCCTGGGTCTTCGATCTCGGTGATGGCAGGCATCTTGTTCACCTTGTGAACCTTGAACACCTTGCCACCGGGAATGGTTCCCAACTCCTTCTTCACCGCTTCAAGCGCGCGGTTCGCCAGGACCACCAGTTCGGTCATGCAGGTCCCGGAGATCATGGGAACCTTGACTTCGACGTTGCCCACGAACACGGGTGCATAGGAGGTCTCAAAACCTCTTTTGTCGCCGGCCATGTTCGTGTACGCGATAGAAACAGCGTCGCCGTTGGTGTAGCAGATGCGAATTACCGCCAGGATGTTGGACTGTTTCGCAACACGTGCCGTGTTGGAGTACACCAAGGCGTGAGACACCTGCTTGTCGAGTTGTAACACTTACGCGGCCTCCTTTGATTTCGCCGGCTTCAAGCCGACTCTCAAGCGCATGGACAGCAGACTGAGGCGGTTTTCCACCTCGTTGTGCTGCACCGCCCGCGTGATCGCCGAGTGCTGCGAGACAAACAGCAGGAGCTGCTTGGCGCGTGTCGCCGCGGTGAACAACAGGTTGCGCTTGAGCATCATGTAGTGCTCGTTGAGCAGCACCACGATGACGACTTTGTACTCCGAGCCCTGGCTCTTGTGGATGGTGCTGGCATACGACAGGACCAGGTCGTCGGTCTCGTCGAACGGATACACCACTTCCACGCCTTCGAAGTCGATCAGGAACTGCTTCTCCTCGTCGTCGAACTTCTTGATGAACCCGATGTCTCCGTTGGACACCTCCAGCTCGCGGTTGTTCTTGGTGACCATGACCCGGTCCCCGATGCGGTACTCGCGGGAGCCGATCGTGATGCGCTCCTTCTCCGGTCTCGGGTTGAGAGCCTTCTGCATGAACTTGTTCATCTCCCAGACGCCACAGGCGCCCCGCTTCTGCGGGATCAGCACCTGCACATCCCGGATAGGATCCAAGCCCAGCTTCTGCGGCACGCGGTCGCGCGCCATCTTGACCACCATGTTCTTGACCCACTCCACGTCCACCGGCTTGAACTTGACGTTCTCCAGCTTGGGCGGCTCCACGTGGTAGCAGTCGTAACCCAGCGGCCCTTCCTTGCCTTTCGGGTCGGCAAAGAACCGCGGGTTGACGCCGTTCAGGATGGCATGCGCGTTGTTGATGATCAACGACTGCGCCGCCTGGCGGAAGATCTCCGTCAGTTTGACCTGGGTGATCCGTTCGCAGGTAATCAGATCGTCGAGCACCCGGCCAGGCCCCACGCTGGGAAGCTGGTTGGGATCGCCGACGAAAAGAACACAGGTCCCGCTCTGCACGGCCGCGGCGGTGGCGGCGCCCAGCTCGATATCCACCATGCTGAACTCGTCGAAGATCAGCAGGTCGTTGTCAAGCTGGTCGTCCTTGCCTTTCTGAAAGCCACCCATGTCCGGCTTGGCCTGCAACAACAGGTGCAGGGTCTGTGCCTGGAAGTTGGTGACTTCTCTCATACGCTTGGCGGCGCGGCCGGTCGGCGCGGCCAGAGCCATGCGGAAGTTCAAAGCCTTGGCCACCTCTACCAGCACCTTCAGGACCGTAGTCTTGCCGGTACCCGGCCACCCCGTCAGGATGGACAGACTGTTCGTCAAGGTCATGCGGATGGCTTCGCGCTGCTTCTCGTTGAGAGTCAGCCCGACGACCTTCTCCGCCTTGCCAATGGCATAGTTGATGGTGATCAGATCCAGCTTGCGGTTGGGTTGGCAGTCCGACAGCCGGCGCAGGTCCTTGGCCAGTTCCTTCTCGGCGTTGTAGAAGCGGCGCAGGTAGATGATCTCTACGTTGCCCGCGGTGGTGCGGAGCGTGTCCAGACGTAGCGCCGGGCTGCCGCCGGAAACTTCCTCGGTCAGGGCCAACTGAAGCTGCTCGGCGACCAGCTCCCGGCTGACCAGGCACTCACTCTGCGCCTTGGCCAGTAGTTCCTTCGCCGGCATGTACGTGTGGCCGTCGTTGGCCCACTGATCCAGGAGATAGGTCAGGATGGCCCGCGCCCGGTCGGGAGAGCTCTCGGAGATCCCCAGGCTGCGGGCGATGGCATCGGCGCGTTTGAAGCCAATGCCGGAGACTTCGATAAGGCGGTAGGGATTGTCGCGAATGATCTGCTCGGCGTTATCTCCCAGCCGTTTGCGGACCCGCTTGGCCAGGCCGTCCGCCATGATGCCGATCTCGGCCAGGAAGGCGTGCATGGCACGGTCCTTCTCACCCTCCTGCCAGCCCTTGGCGATCTTCTTGGCGCGCTCTTTGCTGATGCCTTTGACTTCGACCAGGCGCTCCGGGTACTTGTCGAGCACCTCCATCAGGTCCTCGCCGAAGTGCGCCTTGAGCAGCGCCGCGCGGCCCTTGCCTACGCCTACGATCTTCTTGTCGTTGACCAGCCGGTTGACGGTCTGCTGTAGGGTGGTGGGCTTGGCCATGCTGGCCGCCTCGATCTTGAGCTGGCGCCCGTACTTCTCTTTCTCTTCGAACTCGCCCCACACCTCCACCTGCCCGACCTCGAACTCTTTGAGGAGTGTGCCAACGATGGTGATCTCCTGGCTGGCGGCCTCGTTTGTGTCGATGGTGGTGAATTTGGCGATGGCGAACTCGTCCTTGCGATAGACGATTCGCGTGATGCTTCCAGTGAACTTTGCCATCCTGCTCCCTTAGGACTCTTCGTTGAATCGGTTGCTGGTTTCCAGTCGTTTTTCATGACTGATTGTAAAGTGTTGAAAAACAAGGCAGTACCGTAAAATAGGACCAGATTTGTCCGATTTTAGTACTTGACGTAGGACAGTCTGTCAATACTTCTCAAATATATCTTGCAGTCAGTCAGGAATTGCCTATACTACAAGTATGGCCATAACAAAAGACCCGACGCCCCTTCAGAAGTTCATCGGAGAACGCCGGAGCAAGATGGGTATCACCCAGGCCGCCCTCGCCACCGCGATCGGTATCAAGGTCGGCGAATACATTTCCCTGGTAGAGAAAGGCAAACGCCGAGTCCCTATCGCCCGCATTCCCTTACTAGCCGACGCCCTGGGCGTCAAGCGTGCGGACCTGCTCAAGTGGGCCTTATCGGAAGAGGAACCTCTGGCTTACAAGATTCTCTTCCCAAAGGACGAACTGCTCACCCCTGCCGATGCGCCCGAAGGCTTCGAACTTTCCGAAGGTAGCGATGTCGTCAACAAGCTGAACACGTTGCCGCCCGCCCTGCGTCAGAGCTTCATCATGATGCTGGACCAGGCGTTCCTGAGTCAGATGACCGTCAACACGTAGGTCAGGAGAACCACCAGTTCAGGAACTCGGCCAGCGCCAGGCAACCGGCGAGGCACAGGGCTCCTATCTGGTATTGCTTGAGCGTCAGGTTTTCGAGTTTCATTTCTTGTCCAGCAGCTCCAGCAACGACTCGATTGGCATGACGCCGTCCACGATGTATTCCGTGTTGTTGCAATGGGTTGCCCAGTACTCTCCCCAGGCCTCGTAGTAAGCCATCATGAATCTCCACACCCACGGCGGCAGGTTCATCTCCGCCGTGGGCTTCTGGCTGGCCCCGTGCCTCCAGTCGGAGACCGTGATGGTGCCGTCCAGACAGGCGCGGACCTCCATCTGGCGGGCTACCAAGGTGCGGACGAACGTCTTCATCGGGACGCACTCGTTGCTTGAACTGGAGGACGGCCGGTGGGACACCAGCCAGGCGCGGAACGCCGCCGGCGTCTGCAAGGTCTTGTGGACTTTGACCAGCTTGCTCTTGAACACCGTGCGCAAGTTGGTCGCCGGGAACATCCGGCACGCTTCCGGCCCGTCGATTACCTGGTACATCTCTTGCGCCGTCCCTTCGGCTCGCACTTGTTGACGAGCTCCTCGTACCAGAGGTTCAACGCGTCCACCTGGTCGCCGCCATTGACATCTTCATCCGCGGCGTTCCCCAACCAGGGGAACCGCGCTCTCAGTTCTTCCAGGATCTTCTTATTCATCGTCTCCCCGTTGAGAAAAACTACCCTACTTTTTCTTAGCCAGTGCCGCGCCGGCCAGAAGGGCCTTGAATGTCGCGGACGATTCCGCCCACCAGGCTTCGAACGCCAGGCGGTCGCTGTCGGCGGAGTTGAGAAACTCAGGGCCGCGGTGGCCGCAAACGGTGCAGAAGACCGCCGTCATCCCCTTACCGCCGCCCATCCCCGCGCATGCCACGCCGCCGCAACCAGGACAAGGTGCGTAGCGGTTGCGCCCGTCTGTTATATCGAACTCCATTACGCTGCTACCTCCTCAAGGCTGAAATCGTGTGAACAGGATCCACTCTCAAAGTCCTCG
>OBLU010000873.1_pt1 | contig 28055 bp, 23 predicted proteins | sample 1518681 | NCBI WGS metagenome assembly OBLU01 (sample SAMEA3539304, study PRJEB22396) | soil metagenome | biome: tundra; feature: field; material: soil | place: USA | collected 2010-05 | depth 0.15 m
GGGCCAGCCGGGTGGTCGCCGTGGACCTCCACGCCGAGGCCATCCAGGGCTTCTTTGACATCCCGGTGGACGCCCTCACCGCCACCAAGATCCTGGCCCGGCGAGTTCGGGAACGTTATGGCAACAACGTGGTGGTGGTCTCCCCGGACACCGGGGGGGCGCTGCGTGCCCGCCGGCTGGGCCGGCTCCTGGATGCCCCGATCGCCATCATCGACAAGCGCCGTCCGCGCGACGACGCGGTCGAGGTCGTCCACGTGGTCGGCGATGTGGCCGGCATGCATGCGGTCATCGTCGACGACCTGATCTCGACCGGAGGCACCCTGGTCGGCGCCAGCGCGGCGCTCATGAGCAAGGGTGCGACCGGGGTCGACGTGGTGGTGACCCACGGGGTGCTGACCGAGGGTGCGCTGCAGCGTCTGCACGACGCGCCCATCGACGAGATCTGCATCACCGACACCATCCCTCTCAACGTGGAGGCGCGGGCCCTCGACAACCATCCGAAGCTCCGGGTGCTCTCGGTGGCCCCCCTGATCGCAGAGGCGATCGTGCGCGTCCATGAGGGGAGGAGCGTCAGCGAGCTGTTCCGATGAGTAGCTCAGACCTGACCGGCGTCCACACCCCTCCGGGCCGCCCGCTGGATCGGCTTCGCTCACCCGGCGGATCGGTGCTGGCCGACCCCTCACCGAGCGGGCCATGACCTGGCTCGCGATCCTCCTCGCCGTCAGCCTGGTGCTCGCCGCTTTCGCCGCGGGCGCCGAGACGGCGCTCACCTCGGTCTCCCGGCTCCGGATGCGCACCCTTGCCGAGGATGGCGACCACCGGGCAACGGGCATCATGCGCCTCGTGGCCCGGTAAGCTAGGCGACGCCCGAGCCCCCGTAGCTCAGTGGATAGAGCAGAGGTTTCCTAAGCCCGGATCCACCGATGAGGTAAGGAGTAAAGGACATGGCCACGGAACGCAGGGAATATCACACCGTCCTGACCGAATATGGTCAGCCCGACGTCTACCACAACCACCCAGATTGCAGCGAGGGCAAGAAGATCAAGCCTGAGCACGTCACATGGGGACGGGGAACCGGCCGTCGCCTGTGCGAGGTCTGTCAGGGCAAGCCCTAGGGACCTGGCGAAAACCGATCTCCCACTCCGGCCCGGTTGGCTCTCCCTGGGGCGTCACCGCCCAATAGCGCCGCAGGCTGCGGACGTTCCATCCGTAGTCAAGGCAGACCGCCAGGGCCTTCCAGCCCGCCGCTAGGTTCCCGCCGAAGCGAACCGTGGGCTGCGGGAAGGCGTGCCCTTCCCCGCCTTGACGCCTCCACATGCCTTCTTCGGCCCATGCTCGACGAGGGCTCTCTTGCGGCTGCCTCGCTGAGTGCCGGGCGAGGGTCGAGGACCCCAAGCTCCCGCGATCGGTGCGGCTGGGAGGTTCAGCGCGTCTCGGCGCGGCCGCGAGCTCCTCCACCAACTACGACGGCTTCTGGGGAGCACCGTCGCGCGCAACGAAGTCGGCATGATCCCACCAAACACATCACACTCCTGGTAGGAATTCCGCAAGAGCTGATAAGGGCTTAGTGGCGACAGCGGCGGGCGAGGCGATTGAGGATACCCGTAGCCCCAGGAGTCGCGCCAGTTCCGCTACGGCGAGGTCCGGGCTTGCCAACACCCCGGCGCGCTGCGGCTCGGTTAGCACGTCGAGGAGCCGGCCCATGCTCGCCTGTGCGAGCACCACCACCTCCACCTGACGCGCTAGGGGTGGGAGCGCCTCGAGCAAGATCTGGTCGTGCCGCGGGCCGTCGCCGGCGACGAGGGCCGCGAAAGCGTCTTCTCGAAGGACGCTGGTAAGTTTCACCTCTCTGCCCAGACGGTGCGCGGTGTCGAGTAGTAGGTCGCTCTGCTGCCGGAGCCCGTTGGCGACCGTGGCCAGGACGCCTATCCGCTGGGCGCTCCGGACCGCCAGGTCGAGCATGGCCTGATCCACCGCGACCAGCGGCATATCGGGGAAGCGTGGGCGTAGATCGTCGAGCACCGACGAATAGATGTTGCAGGTGACTAGCACCGCCCGGCTACCCGCCTGCTGGGCCAGGGTGAGGTGGGTGGCCATACGTTCCCGGCACTCTGTGGTGAGCCCGCCGTGCCGGTCCACCTCGGCGAGGAGCGCCTCGTCGAGCAGGTTGAGAGGGCGGACCTCGGGCACTCGAGCGAGCGCCCGGGCCATGGGCGGCATCGCCGCCGGCGTCGCGTGGATCAGGGTCACCACGATGGGGGTCACGGCGATGATCTTAGCTGGGTGTTAGTTGTACGGCAAGGCGATGGGATCCCCCCTAGCCTGCGGAGAGCCGCGGAGGGCACGGCCGGGAGGAGGTGCAGGGCACTATTCTAAATACGGCAACGCGACCCGACCCGCCTCCGAGCCGCCGCGGCCGGGAGCCTGAGGCCTCCCCGTACAGCGCCCGGTTCCAGCGGGCTTGACAAAGATGGCCGTTAGTCATAGACTGCCATGTCGTTAGTCGATATTAGTTATGCGAGAGTTTTCGACCCCATAGACCGCAGCGGGCAACCTCGGACCCTCGGGTCCGGTCGTCACCGCCACGACGCGGCCGCAGAACCCGGGTGTCCAAGGAGCTGCAGTGGAACCGTTTGAGGACATCGTCTACGCCAAGCAGGACCGGATTGCCCACATCACCATCAACCGGCCGCAGGTGCTGAACGCGATCCGTCCGAAGACGCAGATGGAGCTGGTGGCCGCCGTCCGCGACTTCAACGAGGACCCCGATGTCTGGGTCGCTGTCGTCTCCGGGACTGGCGATCGCGCCTTCTGCTCCGGTTGGGACCTCAACGACGCCAACCGGGACCCTGAGGGCTACGAGGACTACGAGCGCCGCCGGGTGGCCACCCGGAGCACCGTCTTCGGCCACCTCTCCAATATGAACTCGGGTGACCTCCCGCAGGAGGTGTGGAAGCCGATCATCGCGGCGGTGCGCGGGCATTGCCTGGGCGGCGGCTTCGAGCTTGCCCTCAACTGCGACTTCGTCGTGGCTGCGGAGGACGCCCACTTCGGTCTCCCCGAGGTCACCCATGGGTGGCCGCCCGGATCCAGCCATTTCACCCTGCCGCGGAAGCTTCCCCTCAACATCGCCATGGAGCTGCTCCTGATCGGCGACCCGATCGACGCCCGGCGCGCCTACGAGGTGGGCCTGGTGAATCGCGTGGTGCCAGCCGACAAGGTGGCCGAGACGGCCGATGCCCTGGCTCGACGACTGTGCCAGAACGCCCCACTCGGTGTCCAGGCTGCCAAGGAACTGATCCTGCGCGGCCGTGACCTCCCGTTCAACTACCCGACCCTGGCCTGGCACCTTTATGGCGGGGTCAAGCGCAAGGTCGACGAGTCTGACGACCGCAAGGAGGGTATGCGCGCCTTCGCGGAGAAGCGCAAGCCGGAGTTTAAGGGGCGTTGATCGCAAGCCGATCCTCGACCGGCATCGGAGGTCAGCGTGTCTGACGGATTGAGCGTCGAGGCCGAACCCGGCTTCCGGCCCGTCCCCGGCTGGGGTCTCGACGGGCCGCTGGGCGGCTGCGTGGAGGTCGCCGACGTCGCCGTCGACGGGGCGGACAACGTATACGTGTTCGCCCGCAAGGAGTCCACCGTCTTCCGGCTCAGTCCCGCCGGTGAGGTGCAGGCGCGCTGGGACCCGACGCCCTTCATCCGTCCGCACGCGATCACGGTGAGTCCGGTGGACGCGGCCGTCTTCTGCGTCGACGACTTCGCGCAGGCGGTCATGAAGTTCACCCCCGACGGCGAGCCGGTGATGCGTATCGAGTCGATCGCCGACCTCAGCTTCACCGGCTACACGCGCGGGGACTCGGGATCGGTTCGCCGCGCCGGTCCCCCCTTCTGCTATCCAACGGCGGTTAGCTTCGGCCCCGATGGCGACCTCTTCGTCAGCGACGGATACGGCAACGCCCGCATCCACCGCTTCAACGCCGCGGGCAAGCTGCTCGACAGTTGGGGCGAGCCGGGCCACGAGCACGGGCAGTTCGTCCTCCCCCACGCCGTCCTGGTGGACGGCGAGCGGCTCTATGTCGCCGACCGGGAGAATGATCGGGTCCAAGTCTTCGATCTCGACGGCCGCTTCCTGAACGAGTGGACCGACTGCTACCGTCCGGCAAAGCTGTGCCGTGACGCTGAGGGAATGTTCCTCCTCGCCGAGCTCGGTCGGGTCAACAAGGCGGAGGGGCCGAGCCGCGAGCTCGACCTCTCGGCGCACACCGGGCGCATCACCCGCCGTGACCCCTCGGGTCGCATCCTCGAGGAGCTGACCTCGACCGGTCGGCCGGGGCGGGAGACCTTCTTTGCCCCCCACGGCATCGCCCTCGACAGCCGGGGCGATCTCTACATCGCCGAGACCTACGTGACCTTCTTCCGCGGGCAGGCGCCGGCGCACACGCCGCTCCACAAACTGGCCCTCGGGCGGACGCCCCGTGACCCGTGCGCAACGCGGCCGGGCACGAGCGGGGCGGCAGCGCGGTGACCGAGACCGTCGCCACAGATGTGCTCGTGGTCGGCGCCGGGGGCGCCGGGATGCGGGCTGCGTACGACGCCCACCTCGCCGGAGCGCGCGTCCTCATCGCGGTCAAGGGCCGCTTCGGGGCGATTGGCACGCGGGGCGCGGGAGCCACCGCAGCGGGGCTCTCCGAGATCGGGCTGATGCGCATGATCGGCTACCACGACGAGTGGAGCGGGGAGTGGGACGGTGCACAGACCCGGCGCAGCCAGGTCTTCGGCAACATTGTGCAGGCGGGACTGGGCATGGCCGACCGGGAGATCGCCCAGGCGGTGGTCGACGAGGCCGCCGAGGTGCGCAAGGACCTCGAGGACTGGGGCATGGTGCCCACCTTCGCCAACGGCTTCGGGATCAAGACCCATGGGGTCCCTATCAAGATCACGTTGGAGAGCGTGATTCGCAGGACCCCGATCGACGTCCGCGAGCGCACCGCGGTGGTTCGCCTACTCACCGGAGCAAACGGCTCCTGTGTCGGGGCCGTCGCGGTCGACGAGAAGAGCGGCGAGCTGCTGGTCATCCGCGCCGCCGCGACCATCCTCGCTGCCGGCGGCATGGGCCGGCTTTTCAGCCACAGCTTCCACCCCTCCTGCGTCACTGGCGATGCCTACTCCCTGGCCCACCTGGCGGGAGCCGAGCTCATGAACATGGAGTTCCACCAGATCTTCATCGGCACGGTGGAGCCGAACGCCAACCTGGTGGGCAGCTGGCTGTGGCGTGACGAGCCCCAGCTCACCAACGCCCAAGGCGAGCCTTTCCTGGAGAGCTACGTCCCCGCAGGCCACAGCGTCGACGAGTGCTTCGAGCAGCGCCGTCAACACACGCCTTTCAGCACGCGCGATGAGCTCTCCCGCTACATCGACATCGCCATGGTGCGCGAGATCAAGGCGGGTCGCGGCACCGAGAGTGGCGGCGTCCTCGCCACCGTCGCCACCCACGGGAACAACGGCCCGTCTAGCGACGTCGGCGAATGGTACACGTACCGCGGCGTGCACTGGGACCGAGGTCCAGTCGAGATCGGTCTCTTCCATCACTGCTCCAATGGCGGGGTCCGGGTGGATGTCGACGGTCAATCGAGCGTCCCCGGCCTGTTCGCCGTCGGCGAGTCCGCGGCCGGTGCCCATGGGGCGGACCGGCTGGGCGGCATGATGCTGGTCGCCTCCCAAGTGTTCGGCCGGCGCGCCGGTCGGCGCGCCGCCGAACATCGGGGGGTCGCCGGCGAGGTCCCCGCCGGGCAGGTGCGCGAGGTCGAGGCGGACATCGACCGCTACGCCCGTGGCCGGGCGCGCCCCGAGGAGTTGGGCGCGCGGCTGGGCAAGCTGGCCTGGGACGAGCTCCTCGTGGAGCGTAGCCAGGCTGGCTTGGAGCGGGCCATCGATGAGATCCAGGAGATGCGGGCCTCCTGCCTGCCGCAGCTGCACGGCGATACTCCGCTCTCTTTGGTGCGTGCCCTCGAGCTGCAGAACGGGCTGGTCACCGCGGAGATCGTGGCGCGCGCCTCCCTGGAGCGGCGGGAGTCCCGGGGTGGCCACCACCGCGTGGACTTCCCCGAGCGCGACGACGACCACTGGCTGCATGCTCTGGTGGTGCGGCGGCGGGACGGTGGCATCGAGATCGTCCCCCACCGGGTCGACCCGACTTGGAAGCCGCGCAGTTCGGATCTGTGGGGAAAGAAATGGGGCTGAGCGACACCGCCGCGGCACCGCGCCAGCCGACCGTCGGCGCCGGGCGGCGCCTGCGCGGTGCCCTGGTTGGCGCCGGCAGCATCGCCTCGTACCACATGGCGGCCTGGCGGGCGATCGAGGATGTGGAGATCGTCGCCATCGCCGACCCAATACACTCCAGGGCGGCGGCACTGGCCGTCGAGAGCGGCATCGGCGACGGCCACCTCTACGATGGGCACCTCTCGCTGCTTGAGGCGGAGGCGGAGGACCTGGACTTCGTCGACATCGCCACGGTGCCGCCGCTCCACCGCGAGCAGGTGGAGGCCGCCGCCGACTGCGGCGTGCACGTCCTCTGCCAGAAGCCCTTCGCCTTCGAGCTCGCCGATGCCGAGTTCATGGCACGCCACTGCGCCGAGCGCGGGGTGCGCTGTATCGTCAACGAGAACTGGCGCTGGAGGAGCTGGTACCGTCGGGTCAAGGAACTGGTCGACGCCGGCGCCGTCGGTACGCCCCACTACGCCGCTTTCACGTGCCACCGCGACATGGTGCTGCCCCAGGCGGATGGTGAGCTTCCGCAGCTTCTCACTCGCCAGCCCTACACGCGGGAGATGTCCCAACTGATCATCCTGGAGTGGGGCATCCACCTTATGGACGTGCTCCGCTTCCTGCTCGGGCCGGTCGACTCGGTGCGCGCCTCGACCCGGACCATCAGCCCACTAGTGCGGGGCGAGGACGTGGCCCTGGTCGAGCTCGCGTTCGCTGCTGGCGCCACCGGGCTCATCGACATCAGCTGGGCGAGCCGGATCCGCCCCGAGCGGCGGCTGATCCGCGGCAACGTGGATCCCTTCCTTCTGGAGGGCGACGCCGGCAGCATCGAGCTCGACGCACAGAGCGGCGACGTCCTCTACTTAAACACCGGCGAGGGCACCGCCGCGGAGCCGGCGCACCCGGGGCTCACCCCGGCGGAGGCGTACCAGCGGAGCTTCGAGGCCTGCCAGCGCAACTTCGTGCGCTGTCTGCGGGAGGGGCGGCACTCCGAGAACGAAGCGGACGACAACCTGCAGACTCTGGCCCTCGCCCTGGCCACCTACGAGGCCGCCGCCGGGGGGCGCGCGGTGGCGCTGCAGTGAGCGCCGGTGAGGCCGTGATTGACCTCGACGGGCTGGTGGATCTTCATGTGCACAGTGCCCCCGACGTGCGTCCGCGCTACGCCGACGACCTGCAGGTGGCCCGGGAGGCCGCTGCGGCGGGCATGCGGGCCATCCTGCTCAAGTCGCACCACACCCTGACCGCCGATCGCGCCGCCATCGCCGAGAGCACGGTGACGGGTCTTCGCGTCTTCGGCGGCCTGGCCCTGAACGGCCCCGTTGGTGGCCTCAACCCCGCGGCCGTGGAGGTGGCGCTGCGCCTCGGCGCCCGCTGCATCTGGATGCCGACCCTCGACGCCCTCAACCACCGCCGCTACCGCGGCGAGCCAGGGGGGATCAGCGTCCTCGGATCCGGCGGCCGCATCCGCCCCGTAGTTCTGGAGATCCTCGACCTGGTCAGAGAGCACGACGTAGTGCTCGCCACTGGACACCTTTCGCCGGGCGAATCGATGGCGCTGGTGCGAGCGGCCAGGCGACGGCGCCTCAACCGGATCGTGGTCACCCACCCGGACACTGCTTTCGTCGCCATGCCGGTCACGATGCAGGGCGAGCTCGCCTCGATGGGAGCGGTGCTCGAGCGCTGCTACGTCGACACCACCGCTAAACCGGGAGCGATCAGCATGGGCCTCCTGGCGGCGCGGATCCGCGAGGTGGGCTTCGCCTCGACCATCCTGACAACCGATCTTGGCCAGGCCCATAATCCTCCACCCGTGGTCGGGTTCCGGGAGTTTCTCGGGCGGCTTGCCGGCGAGGGCATCCCGGTCCCTGACCTCCGGCGCATGGCCGGGGCGCGGCCCGCCGCGCTGATGGGGCTGCACTGATGAAGGAGTCGACCCTGGGGGGTCATTGAGGAGATCGATGTGCCAAGCTATTTCGAGGACTTCGTGGTCGGCGACAGGGGTTCCACCCCGGGGCGGACCATCACCGAGACGGACGTCGTCCTCTTCGCCGGGCTCACCGGTGACTATGCATCCATCCACACCGACGCCGCCTTCGCCGAGAGGTCACAGTTCGGCAAGCGGGTCGCCCACGGCCTGATTGGCCTCGCCTACGCGCAGGGGCTGGTGTGGCGGGTGACCTCACCGGAGGCGGCGCGCCTCGCCTCGCTGGGCTGGAACAACTGGCGCTTCCTCGGACCCATCGAGATCGGTGACACCATCCATGTCGAATACCACGTCAAGGACAAGCGGCAAAGCAAGTCCAAACCGAGCCAGGCGATCATCACCGAGGAACTGGAGGTGGTCAATCAGCGCGGCGAGGTGGTGCAAAGCGGCGAGCACCTGACCCTGGTCCCGGTACGAGGAGGAGGTGAGGGGTAGATGGACTTTGCGCTGACAACCGAACAGCAGACCATGATGGGCGAGCTGGACAAGCTCGCCCGACAGCAGTTCGCGCCCAAGGCCTTCTCGTGGAACGATGAGGTTCCGTGGCCGAACCTGCGCATGCTGGCCGACCGCGGGTACCTGGGCCTCTGCCTACCGGTGGGGGTGGGCGGCGCCGCCCGGCCGGTGCTCGACGGCATCCTGGCCGCCGAAACCCTGGCCGCGGTCTGCCCGCACACTGCCGGCTTCTTCCACGCTGCCAATACGGGGCCGGCCGGCCACCTGGCCCGGCGGGGATCGCCCGCCCTGCACGAACGCTACCTGCGGCCAGTTGCGCGCGGCGAGCTGGTGGTGGGGATCGCCCTGACCGAGGCCCAGGCCGGCTCTGACGTCTCCGGGCTCGCCGCCAGCGCGGAGACGCACGGGGACACCGTTGTCATCAACGGGACCAAGCTTTACACCTCGCACGCCATGGTGGCCGGGGTGTTCGTTGTCTTCCTCCGGCTCGACGGCGCCTATGGCTCGATCCTCGTCGAGCGCGACGCCCCGGGGCTCACCATCGGTCCCCCCGACGCCTGGATGTCCGGGGAGCGTTACTGCACCCTCACCTTCGACCACTGCGAGGTGCCGGTGGGCAACGTCATGGTCTCGGGGTCGTCCCTGCGCGACCTGATGAACGAGTACCTAGTCGAGCGGCTGGGCAACTCGGCACGGGCGGTGGGGGTGGCGAGGCTGGCCCTGGAGTTGGCCGAGCAGCACATCCAGGGGCGGCGACAGTTCGGCTCTCGCCTGGTGGACATGCAGGGGCTGCGCTGGAAGGTGGCGGACATGGTGATGCGCATCGAGGCCAGCCAGCTGCTGCTCTATCGTGCCGCGGCGCGCGCTGGAACAGGGGTCCCCTCCCTGTACGAGAGCTCGCTGGTCAAGCTGCACGCCAGCGAGACCGCCAAGTTCGTCACCGACACCGCCATGCAGCTGCACGGTGCCCTCGGGGTCAGCCGGGCCATGCCCCTGGAGTGGCTCTACCGCCTGGCCCGGGGCTGGACCATCGCTGGCGGGACCGTCGAGATCCACCGCAACATCATCGCCTCGCACGTGCTGCGTCACACGCATGCCGAGGCGCCTTCGCCCACGCCGCGCACCGATCTGGGTGCCGGCGTCCCCACCCTGCCGGGGGGGAACGGGTGATGAGACTCGCCTACACGGTGGCCACCCCGGAGGTGGCCCAGATGCCCATCGCCTGGGTCGGCGACCCCGCGACGGTGCTGCCCAGCCTGGCGGAGATCGGCTACGGTGGCGTGGAGCTGCAGACCCGCGATCCCGGCGCCTTCGACACCGCGGCCTTCCACCGCCAGGTGCAAGCGGCTGGGCTGGTGGTCACCGGCGTCTCCAGCGGCCCGGCGGCCACCGACGATGGCCTCTACCTCACCTCACCCGACGCGACAGTGCGCGCTCAGGCGCTGCGCCGCCTCACCGCCATCCTAGAGCTCGCCGCAGAATACGGAACCCACATGGCGATTGGCTCCGCGCGCGGCTTCGCCCGCTGGGCGGGCGACCGGGAGACGGCGCTTGGCTGGCTGCGGCCCGCGATCAGCCAGCTGGTCGAGCGCGCTTCCGCCCTGGGGACGCGCATTGTGATCGAGCCGCAGAGCCGGTCTTTCACCGACCTCTTCAATACCGTCGCCCAGTCTCTGGAATTCGTGGAGTCTTTCGGCACTGACCTCCTGGGCATCGAGGCGGATAGCTACCACATGGCGCTCGAGGAGCGCAGCATCCCGGCGGCCCTGGTGGCCGCGAGCCGGAGTGGACGCCTGGTCCACGTACAGGTCAGCGACACCAACCGGTTGGCGCCCGGATGGGGCCACCTGGGTTGGGCCGACTTCTTCGGCACCCTCCAGGCGCTCGGCTACCAGGGGTGGGTGTGCGTCGAGGCGGCGCAGCAGCCGCACAGCGCCGCAGTGGCGCGTCAGGGATACCGCCTCGCCGAGCTGGTGGGCGGAGAGGCGACGGGTTGAGTCGGATGCAGGGCCTCGCGGTCGCCGAAGTCGTTGGTCAACAAGGAGATGGCGCGTGACAGAAAGCTACTTCCAACGGGTCGCGACGAGCACCCCTACCCGTCTGTGGATCAACAACCCGACCGCCGTCGAGATCGGCGCAGGGCTTGCCCAGGGAGCGGTCGGTTGCACCACCAACCCCTCTTACGGGGGCAACCTGCTCAAGCGGGAGCCGGAGTACGTCCGCGGGGTCATTGCAGCCAGCGTGGCAGCTCTGCCCGGCGCTGACGTCGCGCAGGTGGCCGAGAACGTGCAGGAGCGACTGGTGGACCGCATCACCGAGCGCTTCGCCGACGTGCACCAGCGGTCGGGTGGCCTGGCCGGCTACGTCTCGATCCAGGGCTCGCCCCTGGAGGACCACGACGCCGATGCCATCCTCCGGGCGGCCCGCGCCGCCACCCACATCGCCCCCAACGCGGCGGTGAAGGTCCCGGCCACCGCGCCTGGCCTCCTGGCCTTGGAGCAACTGGTCGAGGACGGCTGGCCGACCATCGTGACCGAGGTCTTCAGCGTCGCTCAGCTGATCGAGGCGAACGAGCGCTACCTCAAGGTCACGGCCCGAACTGGCGAGCGTTCTCCCTTCTTCATGAGCCCGATCACCGGCATCCTCGGCGACCACCTGCGCAAGGTGGCGGCGCGCGACGCGATCGCTGCCGATCCCCGGACGCTGCAGCTCGCCGGCGTGGCGCTCGCCCGCCGCTGTTACGGGGTGGTCGTGGAGCGGGCCTACCCGGTCACGCTGCTCTTCGGAGGTGCCCGGTCGATCGACGACTTCACCGGGCTGGTGGGCGGACCCACCGCGTCGACCATCAACTACAGCACCGTGGAGGAGATCTTGGCCCTCGACCCGCCCGTGGAGACGACCATCGAGGAGTCGATGCCCGCCGGGGTGGTGGAGGAGCTGCTCGCCAAGTTCCCTGATTTCCGGCAGGCCTGGGGCGACGTGCCGCTCAGCCTCGAGGACTTCGAGGAGTTCGGCCCCGTCCAGCACTTCCGGGGAAGCTTCGTCGGTGCCTGGGAGGCGATGCTCACGGCGATCCGCGAGGCCCGTGTCGGCGCCGCAACGATGGCGAGCTGAGCCGGTCTCCGAGGCCCCACGCCGTCAGCGGCGGCGCGGGGCCCCGGGCCTGGCCGGGAGGAGCGCGGTCTTGGCCTCACCACCCCTCGTGGGCGTAGGAGACCGGCTCCTCCGTGACTGGGACGACCCCGTCGTCGAGCAGCTCGCGGAAGATGGTGCGCAGCGGCTCGCTCATCCGGTAGATCTTGCGCTTGGTATCGCGCACGAAAGGCGCACCGGGAGCGTTGAGCGACTTGGTAGCGATGCCGATGGACGCCAGCGTACCCGCCAGCGCCGTGCCCCGCTTGTCGATGGCGGCTGACACCTCGCCGAAGGGCACGTAGTCGTTGCTCGAGCTGACGATCACTGCCAGGGCGCGCCGGGCATTGTCGGTGAGCCGTGCCAGGAACTCACTGCCGTGGGCCGCGTACCAGCTGGCAAGGGGGTCGACGGCCTCCGGCTGGCTCATGGAGAAGGAGATCGACGGCGAGGTGACGTTGGCGAGCACGCCGCCGATGGCAGATAGGATCTCGCCGAGCTGCTGCCGGTCCTCGGCCTCGATGGTGATGGTCGTGGTCACGCTCATGCGCCGTCCTCCTCCGGCGCTCCCCACCTCCGCGGTACGGCTGAGTGGCCGGGTCCGAGTTGTTCCGAGAAGTTAGCATCACCGGGGGCGCTGCATGGCGGCGGCGGGGCCGGCGGTCGGGATGTCGGGACGTGAACCGGTCGCCGCGGCGGCCCCTCGCCGCCGTCGTTGCGGTGGGACGCCTCACCATGAGCCTCCCTGAAGGTAACGACCAACTAGCCATATACTAGTGCCGACTCTTGATCGGCGCCACTGCCCCGCCGCGGTCGGCCGGGCAGAGCGGGGACCGACAGAAGTAATGGAGGTGAGGGTGACCGCGACACTCCCTGCGCTCGACCGAAAGCTCACGCTCCCCGGTGGCATCGAGATCCCCCTGATCGGCTTCGGCACCTACCAGCTGGTGGGCTCCGACGCTCGGCAGGCTGTCGGCTGGGCGCTGGAAGCCGGGTACCGGCACTTCGACACCGCCGCCTCGTATGGTAACGAGGCTGACATCGGCGCCGCCCTGGCCGAGGGGCCGGTGCCGCGGGGCCAGCTCTTTCTCACCACTAAGCTCCCCCCGGCCGGGGTGGGGCGGGAGTTGGAGGCGCTCCACCAGAGCCTGGCGGCACTAGGCACCGACTATGTGGACCTCTGGCTCATCCACCATCCCCAGGAGGACGGCGCCGGGCTCGAGACCTGGCGACGGCTGATCGAGGTCCGCGACGCTGGGCTGGCCCGCGCCATCGGGGTGAGCAACTTCTCGCTCGAGCGCCTTGACGAGCTCGCCCGGGGCTCGAGGGTCGTGCCCGCGGTGAACCAGATCCGCTGGAACCCCTTCCTCTTCGACCGAGGGGTCTGGAAGGGCCACCTGGCGCGGGGAATCGTCCTCCAGGGCTACACCCCCTTCCGGCGCGCCTATCTGGACGATCCTGTGCTGGTGGAGATTGCGGAGGGGCACGGCAGGAGCCCGGCTCAGGTCATCGTCCGCTGGCACCTCCAGCACGGCGTCATCGTAATGCCGCGGTCGGCGCGGCGAGAGCGCATCTGGGCGAATGCGGACGTGGCCGGCTTCGAGCTGAGCGGCTCGGAGATGGGCCGCCTCGACGCCCGGGGCGGGACCTACCGGGGCGTCTGAGCGGAGGCGGGACCCGCTTCGCTGCTCGGCTTCCCCGCTCGTTCCATTCCCGGCGGGGCCTGGGGCCCGTCGAGTGCCGATGATACGTGAGTCGGCCGGTAGCTGAGCGGGTCTCAGTAGAAACTTACACATTAGTCGGGCACTAACTCACGCCTGTGTATCAGCACCTCTTCACCCTCACTTCCCTCGCCCGTTTTGAGATCGAGAATCGGCTCGGGGAGGTCGATCAAAGCTCGAGGTTCCAGCGGCGCCTCTACCGAGAAGAATCCTCACTTGACAAAGTTGGTATCTAGTTTTAGAATCGCGACCGCTAGTCCGAAAGAGTTATAGAAGAGTAGGTGATATGTTCGGCTTTCAGCGGCGAGGAGTTGCTGGAAGTGCTCGCCGGGCCCGGCGATCGCTGAACTCTCTCGGTGGGGGTCCGGCGCTCGGATTCCACGTCACAGGGTGCTGGAGGACGACGTGACTGACGCCTTGACCGGTGTGACCGTGCTCGACTTCTCGATCTGGATGTTCGGCCCCATCGCCACTCAGGTGCTGGGTGACTTCGGGGCCGAGGTGATCAAGGTCGAGCCTCCCGGCGGCGAGCCGGGGCGGGGGATCGGCAAGGGACACCCGGAGTTGGCGGGGGTGAGCACCCGGTATCTCTCACGGAACCGGAACAAGAAGAGCATCTGTATCGACCTCCGGAAGCCTGAGGGGCGCCAGCTGGCACGACGTTTCGTGGAGATCGCGGACGTCACTGTGCAGAACTTCCGGCCCGGGGTCGCGGAACGGCTCGGTCTCACTTACGAGGACTTCCGGGCGGTCAACCCTAAGGTCATCTACGTGTGCGGCACCGGCTACGGACCCACCGGGCCCTACCGGGAGATGGGCGGGCAGGACCGCGCCGCCCAGGCGATGTCGGCCTTCACCGCGGGGAACGGCGACCCGGGCAGCGTGCCCCGGCCGGCACGCACCTCCATCATGGATGTCTTCGGCGGGATGCTCCTCACCCAGGGGGTACTGCTGGCCCTCCGCGCCCGGGATCGGACCGGCGCCGGGCAGCGCGTGGACCTGGCGCTGCTCGACGCGGCCATCGCCTCGAACATCGAAGGGGCCACCACCTACCTGAACACGGGGCAGAGTGTGGGCCAGAAGTACGAGCCGCTGATGAGCACGTACCGCACCCGGGACTCCTTCCTGCAGTTGGTGACGGTCTTCGTCCGCGACGGAAACCCGCTGCGGGTGCTGAGCGAGGTGCTGGGCATCCCCGACCTCTCCCAGGATCCGCGTTTCGCCACCCCCCACGACGTGGACGCCAACGCTAGGGCGCTGACCGAGGTATTGCAGGAGGTGCTCGTCACCCGGACTACTGACGACTGGCTCGCGTCCCTCCGCGCGAGGGACATCATCTGCTCGCCCGTCTACGACTACGCGGGCGTGTTCAATGATCCCCAGGTCCACGAAAACGACCTGGTCCGTGAGGTCGAGCACCCCACCAAGGGCAGGGTACGCCTGCTCGACCAACCCATCCATCTGAGTGAGACGCCGGCGCGGATTCGTCTAGCCCCGCCGACGCCCGGCGAGCATACCGACGAGCTGATTGCTGGCCTGGGTATGGGCAGCAGTGAGATCGAGCACCTGCGGAAGGCTGGTGTCGTGTGTTGAGAGCAACGCCAATAGCATCGAGAAAGACAGCAGGAGGAGTCAAGGTGAGATTGCATCGAGTGCCGGGCAGCGCAGCCATCCTTGCGGTGGTGGTGGCGCTTGTTGCGGCGGGCTGCGGGTCGAGCAGCGGAGGATCGTCGTCGTCATCCAAAACCGCGTCACCCACCGCCGCGCCGAAGTACCCTACCAAGGCCATCAGCTATATTTCGCCCTTCGCCGCCGGCGGCGGGGCCTACTTGGTAGCCGAGCGCCAGCTGCCCTACCTTGAGAAGGATCTGGGGCAGAACCTCGTCATCACCAGCGTGTCAGGAGCCAGCGGGGCGCTGGGCTGGACCCAGGTGGCCCAGGCCACGCCGGACGGCTACACGGTCGGGCTTATCGGTCTACCCAACATCGTGGTCCAGCCCCTGGGCGGGACGGCCGGCTACACCACCTCACAGCTCGACCCGGTGTGTCTCACCGTGGGCCAGCCGTTAGTGCTCGCCGTGCCGCTCACCAGCCCTTACACGACCTTGCAGCAGTACCTGGCGGCCGCCAAGGCGGCGCCTGGAACCATCACGGTAGGCGGCAGCGGCAGCCTCACCTCGGTCAACCTCGCCACTCTCAACCTGGAGAAGACGGCGGGAGTCAAGCTGCAATACGTGAGCTATGACGGTGGCGCCGCGCAGGTTGCGGCGTTCCTCGGAAACCACGTCGACTCGGTCATTTTCAACGCGTCGGACATCCTCCCGTACGTGAGCCAGGCGCGGATTCTCGCCGTCAGCACCAGCACCGCATACGCCGCCTTCCCGGGCGTGAAGACCTTCGAGGCGCAGGGTGTCGACCTGGTCCAAGAGACCTACTACGGTATGGCTGTCCCGCTCAACACGCCATCCTACGTGATGACCACTCTCGAGAACGCCTGCATGAAGACCACTGCGGACAGCACCTTCAAGGCGGCCACCGTGAAGGCGGGCACGGAGACCGTCCTCATGGATCACGCGCAGGCGGCGGCTGAGATCCAGAAGGAGATCACCGCCTACCAGAACATCGTCAGCTGGGCCGGCATCAACGGGCTGCTGGGCTGAGCTGAGGTCACGCCTGGGCCCGTCATCGGGCTGGCGCGGGCATCAAGGGCCGCAGGCCGGCGGAAGGGAGGCTCAATCACCCTCCTTTCCGCCAACGCCGCGGGTAGAACTGTTGTAGAGGCGCGAAAGATGTCGAGAGAGGTCAGTGCCGCTAGGCCCGAAGGCTCTCCGAACGTGGCGGCAAACCAGTCCGAGACCCCGGATGGACGCCAGTGGGCGCAGCGTGGCTTCCTCGGTTTCTTCGCTCTGGTTGCGGCCATCGCGCTGCTGGGAGTTCACGGCTTCAGCCTGGGTAAGCTGTCGGACCCTGGGCCTGCAGTCTTCCCCCTCCTGGTGTTCTCGCTGCTGCTTGTGATGTCGTTGGGCGTCATCATCTGGCCGGCGCGCGCCAAGGCGGTGGCCGTCGAGAGTAACAGCTCAATCTCCGGCGCCCCCGGCCAGTGGCGTGTCGCCGTGGTGGTGGGCGCGGCGTTCGCTTACGCTGTGATGCTGCCGTGGGTGGGGGACCTGGTGGCCGGCATCGCTGTCTTCTGCGCTGTGGGCCTGACCATGCGGCCACGTCTCTGGCCCGTTATCGTCGTCACTGGCGCGATCTTGTGCGTGCTGGTCCACCTGCTGTTCGTGAACGTACTCAGCGTGCCCCTGCCGCAGGGCTCCTGGCCCTGGTCGCAGTGATGGAGCAAGCATGAATCCCTTACAAGGGCTGCAGTACGGCTTCGGCATAGCGCTGACCCCGGAGAACCTGATCGTCGCCTTGGCTGGTTCCCTGCTGGGGACGGCGTTGGCCGTGCTCCCAGGGATGGGCCCGACCCTGATCATCGCGCTGCTGCTGGCGCCCACGGCGGGTCTGCCTCCCGAGACGGCGCTGATTATGCTCGGCGCCGTCTACTACGGTTGCCAGTACGGAGCCTCCATCACTGCCATCCTGGTCAACGTGCCCGCCGAGGCTCAGTCGGTAGTGATGGGTTACGACGGACACCAGATGGCCCTCAAGGGCCGGGCCGGCAAGGCCCTCAGCGCTTCCGCGCTGGGATCGTTCATGGGTTCGACGATCGGGCTCATCGGCCTGCTGCTCCTGGCCATTCCGCTCAGCAAGGCCGCGCTAACCTTCGGACCTCCGCAGTTCTGCGGGATAGCCGTTGTCGGCCTGGTGCTGCTGCTCCGGATCTCCACTCTTCCGGTGCGGAAGGGCATCGTCTGCATGCTCTTCGGCCTCGGTCTCACGACCATCGGCCTGGACCCGATCACCGGACAGCCGCGGCTGACCTTCGGCATCCAGCCGTTGGGTCTGGGCATCAGCGTGGTGCCCGTGGTCATGGGGCTGATCGGCTTCGCCGGTCTGCTGGAGATGATCATCAGGCCATCCGGCGCGATGGCGGTCAAGTCGCCAAGCTTCCGCAGCCTCTTTCCCAGCCGGAGCGAGTGGGGCGAGGTGGTCGCGTCGGGCTTTCGCAACTCGCCGCTGGGGTTCATCCTCGGGATGCTGCCCGGCCCAACGGTGACCATCGCCACCTTCGTCGCCTACCGGTTCGAGCAGCTTTTGCCCCACCGTAAGGGCCGGGTAAAGGTCGGCGAGGGAGCAATCCGGGCCGTCGCTGGCCCGAAGGCTGCCGACGATGCGGCGGTGAGCGGCAACCTTGTCCCTCTGCTGGCCCTAGGAATCCCCTTTTCGCCGGTCACGGCGGTGCTCTTCGCCGGACTCGTGCTGCACGGCGTCGAACCCGGGCCGCTGTTCATCTCCGCGCACCCGAACATCTTCTGGAGCCTGATCGCCGCCATGGTCATCGGGAACGTCGCGCTGCTGGTGCTGAATTTCCCGCTCGTGGGTCTATGGACGTGGCTGGTGCGGATCCCGCAGTGGCTCCTGTGCAGTGCCATCATCGTGCTCATGTTGATCGGAGCCTTCGGTCTCCGTAACAGCCTTGTCGACGTCTACGTGATGGTGGGCATGGGTGTCCTCGGCTACGCCATGAACCGGTGGGGCTTCGACCGAACCTTAGTGATCCTCGGGGTTGTGCTCGGCACGGTGATCGAGGACAACATGCGGGAGGCGCTCCAGGCCAGTGTTGGCAACGTCACCACGTTCGTGAGCGGGCCGATCTCGGGCACGCTCACGGCTGTGCTAGTACTCCTCATCTTCTGGCCCTTGCTTAGGCGGTTGCTCATGCACCGTGTTCGGAGGCCTGCGGCGGTGTCGGCGTCGGGAGATGTGGCCGCGTCGGTGGAAGAGCCCGACCTGCGAGGCAAGTGAACGTCGGAGGCCTTGAAGGCGGGTCCGGTGCGCCTCGGGACGGCCGGTCTCGTTGCTGCGGAATAGAGCAGGCCGAGGCGCCCTCGCCGACCACCTGGCGGAGGCGTGCCAGCGGCTCACCGGGGGCGGTGGTGTCGGCGCGCTCGCCGAAGGCGCTGCCGCCCGTGCGGATCCTCCGATGCGCACGCTGAGCGGCGGGCACCTGCGCGGGCAGTGGGAGGCGAATCGGAGATGGACTTCCAGCGCTCCGAGGACGAGAAGATAGTTCGACAGCACGCGCCGGAGCTTGCGAGACGAGCACTTGCCGAGCATGCGATGGAACGGCAGGATTCCGTCGTCCCACCCGAGAGAATTACCCTGCTGACGAGTAGCGGGCTACTCGGGCTCACCACGCCCACTCGCGTGGGCGGATCGGAGCGGGCATACCTTGAAAGCGTGCTGGCGGTCGAGGCGGTCTCGCCGACCCGCCCAGTCACGGTAGTGTGCCTGTCTCGTCAACGATGGTTCCCCTCAAGAACGTTGGGAATCCAGAGCAGCACAAGAAATGAGTAAAGGAGCACACTGGCGGACGCTGGCGCTGCTTCGGGGGGTGGGCCTCCAGTGGCGAGGTCGACGGACGAGCGCCGGGTTGGATGCGACCGCCGATCTCGAGACAGTCGCCGGCAGCTCGGATCCGCCGACTGCCCGTGGCAAGCCTTCACGTCGGCTTGTCTTCGGGATCGTTGTGATCGCGCTGGTCATGAGTTCGGTCGACTCCACGATCGTTGCCACCGCGCTTCCCGCCATCCACCAGGCCTTGCGGGCCTCGATCAACTGGGCTGGTTGGACCATCACGATCTACAGCCTCGGCATGGTCATCGCGTTGCCGATCGCCGGGAGAATGAGTGATCAATTTGGTCGGCGCCGCGTCTATTTGTGCGGCGTGGCCCTCTTCACGACGGCGTCGCTCCTATGTGGGTTCGCGAGCGGTATCTACATGCTTATCGCCTTCAGGGCACTTCAGGCCATAGGCGGAGCGGCGCTCCAGCCGTCTGCGGCCGGAATCATCGCAGATCACTTCGGCCGCGACCGGGACCGGGCAATTGGGATGTTCGGGACCATCATCGCGGGCGGGCAAGTGGCCGGGCCAGTTATCGGCGGCCTGCTTGTTGGTTACTTGTCTTGGCGCTGGATCTTCTTCGTCAATGTTCCGATCGGAGTCACACTGCTCTGCCTGGCTAGCAGGTTCATCCCGGAGTCACGCCTCTTGGTCAGCGGGAAGATTGACGGTCGCGGACTCGTCTTGATGGCATTGCTCCTTCTTGCCGCGAACTTCGGAATCACGAGCCTCGGCAACAGCCATGCGGCGATCGACGACCCGATCTTCCTGGTCCCTGAAGTGTGCGCCATCGGCTTGCTCTGCCTGCTTGTGCACCACATGCGCCGAGCGACCGCGGCGTTCATCCCGATGCGGCTCCTCCGCGGCAAGGGATTCGCAGTGATCAACACCGAGAACTTGCTCTGGGGGGTCGTCGGGTTTGGCGTGGCATCGCTCGTACCGCTGTATGCGGAACAGCGCTATCACCTCCCGGTCGTCAGCGCAGGAACTCTGCTGTCCGCAAGGGCGGTCGGGATGATCGCGATGGGCACCATCGCAGCATTCGCGCTGCGGCGCACCGGCTATCGACTGCCCATGATTGCGGGCTACTCGGTTGTGGCGGTTGGCACGTTGCTGATGTCGCTCGCGCCGAAATGGGCAATCAGCCCATACCTATGGCTCAGCGTCAGCGCGGGTATCACCGGTCTCGGGAACGGGATGGCAAATCCGGCTTCGAGAAACGCCAGTCTGCAACTCGCCCCCGACGAGGTGGCCGCAATTACGGGGCTGCGCCAGATGTTCACATACATAGGGATGATCTTCTCCGTGTCGATCGTCACCGCGATCCTCAACCACAGCGCCAGCCCCGGTGTGACCCAGGAGTTCATTCTTTGGGTCGTCGCTGGGATCCTCTTGATCGTGATGGTCCCACTCGTCTTTCGGGTTCCGGAGCACAAAGGAACCTGGTAGAAGAGGCCCCCTCACCGGTCGCGGCGGATCTTCAGGTACGCCAGAGAAAGTGTAACGACGTGATACTTACAGCCCTGACATGGGTGGTCCACAACGGCGGGGTGTGCGCGGGGAGTACTGGGCGGCAGGCCAGGTGTGGAGCACCGACGGGGGCGTCTTGGGCGGTCGTGGACGGCGATGGGCGAGTGCGTTCAGCCAGACGGATGGCAGGGGCGCGCAGTCGCTGTCGCAAGCATTACCGAGGCGGTCAACTCGTATCGGAGGCAACTGCACGGGTGAAGAGCGCCGACGGCAAGAATCTGGCGTGGTTGTCAGCGCCTGAGATGGCCCAGCCAAGCCGACCCGTCGGAGATCACTACAAGTGGGTGGCCCTCTCCAACACCACCCTCGGCGGCCTACTGGCGAGCATCGACTCCACCATCATGATCGTTGCAATGCCGGATATCTTCCGCGGCATCCATCTCAATCCATTGGTCCCGAGAATCATTGTCTCGTTTAACATGGGGCATCTTATCGAGCTCATCGGCGCTCTGAACATCATATTGGTGGTGTTGCGCGGAGGGTTGTGGCTCATAGCAACAGGAACACCCAACTTGAAGACCGTGAGGGATGTGTGATGAGCTGAGGACGGAGCCTGCGCACGACATCATCGACTTCCTGAGCACGAACGCGGGCGACTTGATGGACACGATCATCGATAGCTGCACCAGGCTGGCCAGCAACAACGCCATATGCCCGGAACACTCGTGCTGGTGCTCGTGCCGGGCCACGCTGAGTTGCTCCGCCGGAAGGGCCGACACAAGGATCAGAGCCGGCAGCGGATCCATGATCGCCGGGGGCGACGTCGGAGATGCGCTGCTTGGCTGTCCTCATCAGGCGGTCTCCTCGAGATCGGCCCACAGGAGGTAAGTCGGGCATTTCCGCAGATTTTCGCCTTCACCTTTCGGATTGGCCCAACTGGGGCGTTTGGAACGTCTACCGAGGCGCCGCCAGGGGGGCCAGCAGCCGTCTCCTCCGCGTGGTCGATCCTTCAGGAGATGAGGCGGGATTCCGGGCGGGTCGTCGCACTTAGGACCCAGATTGGTCCGGCTGGATCGCTAGGATTGGGGGCGCTCATCTCTGAGGTTCGAGATCCGGAGGCTGCACGAATGTCGTCGAAAATGCGGGTAGCGCTCGCCGTCTTCTTGGGCCTGTTACTCGTCCTACTCACCTCGACGGCGTTCGTGTGGCCAGATCACACGGTGGCGTGGGCCACCGTCCTCGAGGCGGGAATCCTCGCTGTGGCCGCGCTTTTCGCCTGGAGCCAGCTCGCGGAGACACGCGAGCTGCGACTTGCTCAGACGAGGCCTTATGTAGTTGCCTACATCCATCCAAATCCGATCGCGCACACAATCCTTGACCTGGTGATCGCGAACGTTGGCAAGACGGTCGCACGCAGCATCCGGCTGAGCGTGACCCCCCCGCTCTCCGATGCCAGCGGCCCCGCGGCATCCTTCCCGGGATCTCACTGGGCGGCCTTCGACTCTGGAATACCCACGCTCGCACCAGGTCAGCAGCTCTCGTGTCTTTGGGCGCAATCGACCACGGTCCTGGCAGAGAATGCGACAGCCCCCAAACACCACTCCGTCACCATCACGTACGCAGGCGATCCTCCGTCGCGCCGTACCTACTCAGATGAGTACGCCCTCGACGTCGGAGCCTTCTTCGGCCTTATGAGGGTCGCAGCCAAGACCCAGGACGACGAAGTCCGTGCCTTGGAGGCAATTCGCGACGTGCTAGGAAGATGGACTGAGAGCGACGGAGTCCGAACCTACACGGAGGGGTTGGTGGAGCACAGGGATCGTCGCGACGAGGAGATCCGGACCCTTCTCAAGCGGCCAGAAAGCGAAGGTGGATCGACCTCAGATCCGGAGAAGTCTGAGCCCTAGCCCGGGCGGCGCCGAAACTTCGCTGACCTGTGACCCCGATGGTCGGTGAGCCGTTCCGCCGTGGCGTGCAGCACTGTCCCGGCAGGAGCGGTCACCGACTCGACGTATCGACCGTGCTCGTGGTCACTCCAGGGGTATACGGTCGCCACTTTCCCGGAGCTCGCCCGAGTGACCTCGTACCAGCGCAGCCTGGCGAACGGGTGCACCTCACCTACTCGGCCGTGGCGAAACGCAATGTGCAGCAGATCCCGAACGGGCACGCAACCTCCGGTCTTTCTCACTTCGCTCATGTTCAGTCCCACCCACTCAAGACGACCGCCCGTCGCCTGGTGGCCGCAACATCTGCGCTGGTCCCACGATTTCCGCCCGCACAGGGTAAGGACCCCAGCTCTGCGTATCCAAAGTGCGGCCAGCCTCTGCCTCGTGCCTGCGCAACCCGAGCCTTAGAGACGCGTCTGCGACGCGGCCGGTGTCCATCCTGTGCACCCTCACCCCGAGCTCGAGGTCGCGCTCGAACACCTCGTCAGAGCCCTTGACGTCCGCTAGGTGCACCACATCATCGCCGCCGGCTCCGTTCAGCTTCCACTTCACTGGGAAACTTCGGGCCCTGCGCACGTCACTCTCCGCCTCTCCCTTGGCGAGACGCAAGACGCCGGTCTCCCCCCGCGCGAGCTCCATCTCATCCGCGCCCCCGTGTGCCCACGGGAACCGCCGTGGCGTCCTGACGGTCTCGTGTAGGCCCGCCACCTTCATCAGTTCCCCGCGGAACGTCGACTTCGGCCCGTCGTTACGCACCCTCAGGAAAGCCTCCGGGCCGACTGCATCCACTTCGATCGCGAACGCGTCGCCGCGTAGCTCCCGCCGCCCGTCCCAGACCTTCTCCTCGTACCGCAGCGCCTCAATCTCCCAGCGACCGTCTAGTTCGAGGTGCGTCAGGCCATTCGCACCGCGGAGGAGCAAGCTCCCCTCAGTCCGCCAGCCGAAGTCCGGACTGTCCCACACTCCCATCAGATCCTGCTTCAGAGCCCCCCGGGCTGCGTCGATCTCAGTGAAGCCGAGGTCAGCAACCGCGCCGCGGACCCACGCCTCCACATAAGCCTCGCGCGGGCCGGGCCCGGCCTCCGAGGCGCCACCCCGCCCCTCCGCAGCCACCGAGCCCGGCTCGTCGGGCCGCCAGACGTCGCCACGCGACCCCGCAACGACAGCGATCGTCTCAGCGGTGTGACGATACGAGAAGTGCCGAAGGAGGTGGTCGAGCGCCGCACTGATGACCCCGCTGCTCGCAAGCTCAGCTGTCGGCGTGCGGACGAACGGAGACCGCCACGCCCCCGGGGTGTGAGCCGCGCTCGAGCGCACGGGGGTCGGCAGATCACCGAAGTCGAAGCCCACCGGATAGGGCCGCCCCGCGGGATAGGTCGTGAGGTTCATCCCCACGGCGCATTCCTTCACCGAGAGCTCGTTGAAGAGCCCACCCATGCCCTCGAGCACCGTCTGCCAGTACGCCACGAGCGCTCGACACCCAATGAGAACCTTCCCCTCCGAGGGGACGTTGGCCGCATCCAGCGCCCAGTGGGCGATTGCAAGCGGACCAGGGTACAGCCACAGTTGAAATGCATCGGCCACGCCGCGGGCTTCGAGGCGCCACCACGCCGCGTTCGGGGTCGCCTCAGCCGCGGCAGCTGCGGGCGCCATGCTCTCCGCCAACCGCTCGAAGGCATCGAGGGCGTGGTCGCCTAGCGGCGAACCGTCGGGGACCGCTGCCCCCACCACCACCGTGGCGTACACGCGCCCGTTAGGCGAAGATGACGCGTGCTGCTGGAAGGCGGGGTCGAAGTCTAGTGGTGTCAGGTCACCCTCGGCGATCGGCGCTGGCGCAGCCGCCTCCCTCGCGCTCGGCTGCTCCGCCCCTGCAACCACCGGGATAGCGGCGTCAGCCGTCGCCTTGAGTGGCAGCGCATACATGCGCCCTGCTGTGGGAGTCGTGGCCTCAAGCATCGCCGCATCAGTCAATCCCTTCAGGTGATAGCGCACCGTGCGCTCCGCCATCCGCAGTTCAGCGCCGATCGCCGGCGCCGTCATTGGACCGCGCTCATTGATCAGACCGAGGATCTTCCGCTTGGCTGGCGGCATCGCCTGCCGGCGTGCGGCCTCGGTCATCAACGCCTCGACCACCTCCTGCTGCGCTGCCAGACTGCCCAAGAAGAAGTGCAGCCATTCCCCGTAGTCCGTGACATCGCTTCGCGCGCGCACCTGTGACGCCCTCAGCGCCATGTAGTACTCAGGCTTGTTGTCCTCGATGACCTTCTCGAGGGAGCCGTACGGGGCGTACTCGTAGCCGGCTCGCAGCAGCAGCAGCGTCGTCAGCGCCCGCGCGAGCCGTCCGTTGCCGTCCTGGAAGGGGTGGATAGCGAGGAACCACAAGATGAAGTCGGCGATCAGCACAAGCCGGTGCCAACCGGGCTCAGCCCACCCCTTATTGAACTCAGAAACGAGCTGCGGCATCCACCATTGCGTCTCGGCCGGCGCTGCGGTGCGGAAAATCACCACCGGTGGACCGTCGCCTTCCTTGATGACGTCGTTTGGCCCGATCTTGTAGTCTCCGCGGTGGTAGGCATCCTTCGCTGACTGCGCGAGCAGGATCCGGTGAAACTCCTTCAGGTTGTTCTCCGTGATCGCGAGCTCGGCGTACTGCTCGCCGATGAGCCGCTGCAGGTCGTCATAGCCGCGGACCTCCCCGGCATCACGGGCCCGGAAGCTGTCGATCGACAGCCCGGAGAGGATCGCCTTCACTTCCGCGTCGCTCACCTGGGCACCTTCGATACGCGTCGATGCCCCCGCTGATTGGATCATTGCTACGGTCCGCAGTTCCACGAGAGCCTGGGGCGCCTGGTCACGCAGCTTTCGCCAACGCCCCGTGAAGTGGTCGATCCGACCAACCGGTGCGAGGAAGCGGCTCCCTTCCCTGACTGGCGCGAGCATCGGGTCCGGAGCGACCCACGGGTCCTGAGCGGTTGGGAAGTCTGCCAGCATGTTGCCAGTATGTTACCACTGTGGCTACTGGCAGGATAGTGGCAGCGCACTGGCAACCTATTTGACCCCGCTACCACTGCCGCACTGGCTGGCGGGCTGAAGGTTTGGGGCCGAACGGGTCGCCGAGTCGGCGAGCCGCGACGACCATCGTACCTCCGGTTGCCTGCCCCGATCCCGACCAACAAGCTGACCAACGAGATCGCGACGACAGACGGCACCGGGCGCTCTTCCCTAATTCGAGATGGCACTTAACGGCACCAATCCCATCAATTCGTAACCCTGTGGCGGCCGGTGGGTCCGGGCGAGCTCGAGCTCATCGCCGCCGCCGACTACCGGGCCTTCCCGCCCGGCTCCCCGAGCAGCCCATCTTCTACCCCGTGCTCACCCAGGAGTACGCGGTGCAGATCGCCCGCGACTGGAACGTTCCCCAGAGCGAAGCCGGCTTCGTAACCCGGTTCCGGGTTCGGTCAGCGTTCCTCGCCCGATATGAGGTGCACCAGGTGGGCGACCGGCACCACCGGGAGTACTAGATCCCGGCAGAGGAGCTGGCGGCGTTCAACCGGGCGATCGTGGGCTCGATCGAGGTCACACGGAGGTTTCGCTGACCGCCGGGGTCAGCGTGGTCGCTTTGGGCGTGGGGGCGAGTCCCCGGCGGGGCGCCCACCGCGCTCCGCCGGGACGGCTGCGCATCACCCATGGAAGCGGTCTCATGTGACCAGCATCGAAGCGGTCTCATGTGAGCAGCGTCCCCAACCTTCCGCATCCATCTCACGGAGATGAAGGCGGTGAGGAAGCCCCCGTCGTCGCTGGGATGTTGCCTGTCATCGTGCCGAGGGCTTGCTCGCCGTCGCCGTCACGGGTGACGCGACGGACCATCAGAGCGAGGCATACTATGACGACTTGGTGCCCGGTGCATAGTGGAACCGTTACGAGAACACCCCGGGAGAGAGGAGCGAAAATCGTTGGAATCCCAAGGGAATCCAAGCAACGCGGTTAGCGTGTGCTATACAGCGCCGCTCTCCGCACAGACGCTTCTACCGAATTCGCCGCGGACGGTTTTCGTGACGACGGACAGCGGTACTGACTACGGATCAGAAGGCCGGGGGTTCAAATCCTCCTGGGCGTACCACCCTCACTCGACGTGCGGGCACGCCCCGGCCGGGCGAATGCGCCGGTCCCCGGCGGGATCAGCCCGCCGTGACGGCGTTCGTCCTGCCGATCAGTGGCTTTGCCTGGGCGAGCACCGGCCGGATGTCCTCTCCGTGGATCGCCGCCAGCAGCACTTCGATGTCGGCTCCCTTGGTGACGAAGGCGGAGATCCCCGCCGCCCTGATGGTGCGGATCACCAGCGCCTCGTCGAACGAGGAGTAGGCGACCAGCCGGATGTCGGGGCAGACCTCGCGCAGGCCGCGGGCCGCCGCCCAGCCACCGCCGTCGGGCATGTTGACGTCGATGACGGCCACCTGAGGATGGGTCTGGCTCGCCAGACCGACCGCGTCCGGCACGCGGCTGGCCGTGCCCACGACGGTCAGCGTGTCATCGGTCTCGACGATCGCCCTCACCGACTCCAGCATCACCGCGTGGTCGTCGAGGAGGAGGACGGTCAGGTTGCCGGGGACCCCCGGGGAGCCGGGGCCGGCGTTCGCGAGCTCGGGGTGTTCAGTCACGTCAGCGCTCCTCTACGGGTGGTGGTGACCTCATGGTGATTCCCTCACGCCGTGCCGGCCAGATTCTGATTCGCCATATTCGTATGGCCCACCTGTACCAGCAAATCCTGAGGCTCCTGCATCTGGTCTCGCCGCCGCGAGCTGCCTAGCCTCGGAGGGTGACCACCCCTGGAAACCACCTCCGCCGCACCTCGCGTGATCGCAGGTTCGTCTGGCTCGTCATCGCCGCAGGCGTCTACGCTCTCTTCAGCGTCGTCTGGATCGGCACCCACCCGGGGCAGGACCGCCTCACGGTCGCCTTCGACAACGTCTCCCAGACGCTGGCCCCCCTGGCCGCGGCGCTCGCCTGCCTGCTCGCCGCCTGGAACCGGCGCACCCCGGCTCGCCGGGCGTGGGCCCTCATCGGTCTCTCGGCGTTGAGCTGGGGGCTGGGCCAGGCGGACTGGTCCTTTCGCGAGGTGCTCCTCGGACAGAGCCCGGCGAGCCTCTTCCCCTCCTGGCCGGACGTGGGATTTGTCACCGCCATCCCCCTGGGGATCGCGGGGCTGATCTCGCTCCCCGCCTTCCGCGGAGCCGGAACCCGGATCTCCCTCCTCCTCGACGGCCTGCTGATGGTGGGGGGAGCCCTCTTTGTGAGCTGGGCGACCATCCTGGGGACCATCTACGCGGATTCGGCAGCCGGCTTCCTGCAGCAGTTCCTCAGCCTGGCCTACCCGCTCGGTGACGTCTTCATGGGCACCATCGTCATCCTCGCCCTCTCCCGCATGCCGTCGGGCGGCCGGCAGCCGTTCATCTTCCTGGGCTTGGGGATTCTCCTCAACACCGTCGCCGACAGCACCTTCGCCTACCTCACCACGGTGCAGAACTACGGCGCCACCAACCCGGCCGACGTCGGCTGGACCTTCGGGTACT
>OBLU010000874.1_pt1 | contig 28053 bp, 30 predicted proteins | sample 1518681 | NCBI WGS metagenome assembly OBLU01 (sample SAMEA3539304, study PRJEB22396) | soil metagenome | biome: tundra; feature: field; material: soil | place: USA | collected 2010-05 | depth 0.15 m
GCGATCCAAAGGGGCTGCGCTGTCCGGTGGGCGCGCACATGCGCCGCATCAATCCCCGAGGCCAGCCCGTCACCGGCCAAGACCAACCCGGTGGCAGCAACAATACTCACCGGATCATCCGTCGTGGTATGCCATATGGGCCAAATTACGATCCGAAGCAACCGTACGACGGGATTGAACGCGGGCTTCTCGGCTATTTCATCAACTCCAGCATCGAGAACCAATATGAGTTCGTGCTGGGGCATTGGGTAAATGACAGCGAATTCGCTGGCGCGGTCAGGCTGAACCCAAAATCGAAGGATCCGATGATTGGCACTCAGGACCCAGCGGAAAGCATTTTCGTGATTCCGCAGGCGAACGGTGCGCCCCCGATCAAGGTCACAGGGTTCTCCACCTTCGTCACGACGAAAGCAGCAGCCTACTGTTTCTTGCCAAGCGTCACCGCAATCCACTTTATCTCGAAACTGTGATGAGGTTCGTATGCTATTTCTGACTAGGCATTTCGGAGTGACCGGCAGCGCGGCCGACCGTGATCCCGCGCGGGAAAAGGCTGAGATCGAGGAGATCATCGAGAAGAGCCTCCTGTTGCAGGCGAAATCTGCCGCTCAACAACACCGCGCCATCGGTCGTGGAACTCATGTGAAGGGGGTTTGCGCCCGAGCCGAATTTGAGGTGCTCGATGTTACCGCCGGTCGCAACGATGGGCTGGGGATGCGGCTTGCGAAGGGGATGTTCGCCAAACCTGGCGTTTATCCCGCTACTGTGCGGTTCGGAAATGCGGATCCGAGAAAGAATTCTGATTTCAAGGCCGATGTTCGATCCTTGTCTTTCTCGGTGGACCTTGCCCAGGGGACAACTGCTTCTGAAGGGCACGCGGGCCGACAGGACTTCTCACTGCAGAACACGAAGACTCTGCCCATCAACGACGCAACCGCATTCTTGGCGCTGTCCAAGATACTGACAGCGTCGAATCCAGCGACTGCCATGTGGGCTCTTCCGTTCAAGGACAAATTAAGAGTGTTGAGGACCCTTATCCTGGTGCAACCTCAGATGCACCAAACCATCAGGCCCTACCAACAAATGCGTTATGAGAGCAATGTACCGTTTCGTCACGGACCGATCGACGTGGTGAAGTATTCGGCCACACCGTTCCCGGAGAATCCGGCGGCTTCTCTGCAAAGGAATAACCCGAACGGCCTGCAGGACGAGCTGATCCGGCACCTCAACGAAGACGGAAAAATGAGCGCTTTCGACTTTGGAGTCCAGTTCCTCGACCGCGACAGGATGACTTATTGGGGCAAGCGTCGGGACGCCAACTTCTGGATCGAAAATGCGAGTGTCGAATGGAATGAAGTGGAAGCACCTTTCCACACCGTAGCACGGCTGACCCTCCTGTCGAAGTCGCACCTTGAGCCAGATGCCGCCGAAGCGATTTACTTCGATGTTACCGGGAACGCGACACCTGACAGCACGCCCCTTGGGAGCATTAATCGCGCCCGCTGGCCTGCGGAGGTTGCCAGCAGAAAAGCGCGCATGCAAGCGGCTAGTCGTCTAGGACCTGACCGGCCGTCTTATGCGCAGTCGGCCTGAGATTTTGGAGAGAACACGAAAGTCGACCGAGCAAGCCCAGTGATCGCGGATGCGACCTTCCGTCAAGCTCGTGTTGTCGACCGCAATCGCAGTATGTTCTCTGCAGTCACTTCGCGCCCAGGACCTGTCGCCGCGGGCCTATGTCATCACTCCCCTCCATTCGAATGCAGTCATCTTGACCTGGTCCTTTTACCACGGCACTATTCTGTTCGATGGGACGGCTCCAGTTACGGGTGCTACAGGGACATACCACGTATCAATCTTCAGTTACTATCATTCGTTCAGCGCCTTTGGCCGCTCCGCCAACGTCACCGGCTCGTTGCCTTATGCCTTGGGGAATTTCCAGGGAACAGTGGTGGGCGCGGAAAAGCGGCTTTATCGCTCCGGCCTTCTGGATTCATCCTTTCGGCTCTCCGTAAACCTCAAGGGCGGTCCTGCTATGCCGGTGCAGGAATTCAGGAAATGGCAGCAGAAGGTACTGCTGGGTGTGAGTCTCAAGGTGGTGGCTCCCACAGGTCAGTACGACCCGACGAAATTGATCAATTGGGGAGCCAACCGCTGGGGCTTCAAGCCGGAATTTGGCTATTCCGAACGCTGGGGACATTGGGTGCTCGACGGGTATTCGGGGGTATGGTTCTACACGAAAAATCCGGAGTTCTTTTCCCACAACGCTTTCTTTCCCGGCACGCAGTCCCAATCGCAGAACCCCATCGGGGCTTTCGAAGGCCATCTCAGTTACGATGTCAAACCTCACCTCTGGTTTTCTCTCGACGGCAATTATTGGTTCGGTGGGAAAACAAGTTTGAACGGCGTAGAAAATCCGCTGACCTTTGAGAAGAGCTCTCGCATCGGAGGGACGGCTTCAATCCCCGTGAGGAAGCACCAGTCTCTGAAGTTCAGCTACAACAATGGCGCCTACATCCGGTATGGCGGGAACTACCAAAGCGTCTCGGTGGCTTGGCAGTATTCCTGGCTGGGTAGACCGAAATAACCTTTACATACCGTGAATTTCTACTGAAACTCTTTCCGCCGCCTACTGGTACTTTAGCCAGTTCCTATCGGTGCACAAACTCGCTAGCCTGAACCGGATCGGTTCATTGGGCGATTCATAAGTGTTGCACAAGCTTGACAGTACCGAGGTCCCTCCAGCTTGGGCATTGACCGAACTTACTAGCCGATCTGAGATTCGTATTCGAGTTGCCATTGCTAACTGATGCCGCCGAATCCTGGAAACGCGCGCAGAGAGGCTGAAATCGACTCTGTCCATTGGAAATCGACTATGAAAATATTTTCTCTTCTTTCCGCTGTCCTGCTGCTGGCTGCCGGTATTACCACCGCCCAAACCGTGCCCTCGGGTACAGAAATTGTCGTGCGGCTGATTGACGGCATTGATTCTACGAAGACGGGGGCCGGAGAACGTTTCCGCGCGAGTATCGACGATCCTGTCATCTTGGGCGACCGTGTCGTTATCCCGCGTAACGCAGACGCCACGGTTCAAGTCGTCAAAGCAGACAAGACCAGCGAGCTTTCAATCAAGCTGTACGACGTCACCGTGAATGGCAGGAGCTTCGACGTAGTCAGCAACTACGCGCAGGTCAAGGCGCCGGCAAAAGGGTCGAAGTATGCCAAACGCTCAGTCGGTTTGGGAGCCTTAGGGGCAGCGGTCGGCGGAATAGCCGGCGGCGGCAAAGGCGCTGCGATTGGCGCTGTTTCCGGTGCAGGGCTGGGTGCGGCGACGGTAGCAGCGAGCGGTTCCAAGGTTCAACTGCCAACGGAAACGCGCCTCAGCTTTGAGTTGCGAGCACCTCTGCCCCTGAACTGAGGCCTTGCATGAAAACTGAAGGAAAGCGAAAAGAGGATAGAGAGGCGAAAATTATGTTCCAAAAACTTGCGGTGTTGTTCAGCTTGATTTTGGCATCCGCTTCGGTTTTGCTCGCGCAGCAGACCGCGAAATCGGAGGACCAGGAAAGTAACATTCAGTCCTACATCGACCTCATGAGAGCCGATGTCAAAGCCGAGAAAGTCCAGATTCTGGGCGCGATGATGCAGTTCACGCCGGACGAGGCCGCCACGTTCTGGCCCATCTACAAGAGCTACGACACGGACCTGACCAAGCTCGGAGATCAAAAGCTCGCCTTGATCAAAGAGTATGCCGACAACTACGACTCCATGACAGATGAGAAGGCCGACGAACTCGTACAAAAAAGCTTCGCGCTGGTGTCTGACCGGAACGCGCTCTTAAAAAAATGCTACGAACAGGTCAAGAGCAAAATGGGAGCCAAGACCGCTGCCAGGTTTGTACAGGTAGAACATCAATTAGTGATGATTATCGACCTTCAAATCGCCTCCCAGCTTCCGGCCGTCAAATAGATACGGGCTGGCAGTTCTGCCAGATGTCGGCGTTCCATGGTGCCCATAAATTGGCAAGTTAGAACGACTGCGCCCGGTTGAAGGAGGTGAGCCAATCTTCAGGCCTCTGTGATTCAAATTACATCAACGGGATAGAGCATTCCAAGCAGTCATCACTTCCAAATTCTTGGCCGAAGGAAACAGCGGCCTCGATCCTGCGGCCTGGCTCGGGCACCCGGATTCTGCCAGGCATCGAGGTAGGGAAGCAAGAAGCTGATACGGAATGTCATAGGAGAAGGGAAAGTCAGCTATGCAATGGTCAAGAGCAGAGAGACCAGCTTTGTGGGTACTGGTGGTCTTGATCCCGTTAGCTTTGCCGCTGATGGCACAAGAAGAGAAGCCGGTTGACGCGACGGGAACCCAGGTTGCCACGGCGGAAACGCCGGCGGCAGCGTCGAATGCGGAGGAATTAAGAAAACAGTCGCAGAATCCTATCGCCAACCTCATCAGCGTTCCAGTTCAAGAAAACTGGAATTTCGGCATCGGGCCGGCCGAGCGCACCCAGAATGTTCTGAACATCCAGCCGGTGATTCCGTTCAGCATTTCGAAAGACTGGAACCTGATCACCCGCTGGATTACTCCGGTCATCTTCCAACCGCTTCCCGTGTTTGTGCCACCCGGGCCGCCGGAGCAACAGACCGGGGTCTACGGCTTAGGAGACGTTAACCCTTCATTCATCCTCTCGCCGAAGAAGGGTAAAGTGATCTGGGGCGTCGGCACGACTGTTGTGTTTCCTACAGCCACTAATACGACTTATCTCGGCCAGGGAAAACTCAGCGTGGGTCCCACGGCGGTCATGCTGCTCCAACCCCCACATTTTACGATTGGGGCTCTCGTCAATAACTACTGGTCTGTGGCCGGTCATTCTAATCTGGATAAGCCCGCCGTGAACCAGTTCCTGCTGCAGTGGTTCGTCAACTACAACATGAAGAAGGGCTGGTACCTCAAAACCGCGCCCATCAACACCGCCAACTGGAGGGCAAGCAGCGGCAACGTGTGGACGGTGCCCTTCGGCGGCGGAGTGGGAAGAATCATGAAGCTCGGATTCCAGCCGGTGAACCTCTCCGCGGAGGTCTACGGCAACGCTAAGTATCCCACTGGAACTTCGCCTTGGACCCTGCGGTTGGGATTTACGCTGCTGTTTCCCAAGTTAAGCAAGCAGCAGGAGAAGATGTTGCTGGAGCAAAAACTGAAACAGATGGAACAGGAGCAGCCTCAGAAGTAACGCGAGTGACCTGGACCGACTAGAAAAACGGGAAGAGTTCTCGATGAGAATTGGCAAAGTTGTTCTCTGCGTTCACATTGGCCCGATCGTATGGCGCGACCACTTGGTATGAAGCAGAGAACCGGTGGGGCGCCGGTAAGCTTGCGGAGGTTCTGATGAATACCTACTTTCCCGACCCGACAGTGCAGGCGATGATCCTTCTGGACGAGACCGGAAATGATCTACCAATAGCAATGGAACTCGCTTTGATGAATGCGCGAAAGGAGGACATTGGCGATTTTAGATACTGGGTCGCGGTAGCGGACGCTCTAACAGTGAAGGAGCAGGAAAATTGATTCAAGTTTAGCGGACCCGTGAAAAACTTCACCTTATTCGCGATGCAACACTAGGCATGCGGGTAGATTCTGTTCGTTTTTCTCAAGCCAACAAATCGGGGATGCTGAAGTAAGAACCTCAAGGAGTGGAGTCAGAAGTAACCGAGGAAGTGACATGGGCCGAGTGAGCTAGTGTTAAAGAGGTCTCGATGAGAAATGCCGTAGCCGCTCTCAGCTTTCATCTTGTCATTCCGGCGGCGTGGCGTGAGAACTGGGCATGGGGCTTGCCGTTAATTGTATTGACCGTAGTCATCCATGTCTTGAGCCTCGAGCTCATAAATCAGAGAGGCGCCCGACTTCTTAGCCAAATGACGGAGCGCCGCCACCCCACGCTCGTTTTCGCGGTGGTCATGGGCACCACGACATTATTGGCCACTAGCCTGCACGCGCTAGAAGCCGGCATCTGGGCTGCTTCGTATCGATTTGTCGGCGCTCTACCGGACTACAAGTCCGCGATGCTCTATTCGCTGAACGCGATAACGAGTTACGGGCACGAGAATCTTCTTCTGGAATCCCGTTGGCAGCTTATGGGAGCGATAGAAGCGCTCAACGGATGCTTGCTCTTCGGGCTGACCACCGCTTTCTTGTTCGGCATGATTCAGAAAGTCTGGCTGTTGGGCAGAAACGGGCACTGAAGGTTGAAAAGTGTGCAATATTGAACAGACAGAGGCTTTTTTGTTTACTCAAATGCTGCGCCAGGGGGGTGTGTTATGCCGTGTCTGCTCTGCACGTCAGGCAATCAGGCCGAATTTACCGCCGAGATAAACATCCATTTCCGCGGCCGGGAGAATATTGAGGATCCCGGCGTTTTGGTATTCCCCAAGCTCTTGGTCTGTTTGGATTGCGGTTGGTCGAGCTTTTCCATCCCGGAAACTGAGATGTCGCAACTTGCAAGACGTCCCACGACGCGTGAAGCGTCAACCCTGGAGCGAAAGGTTAATGATGCCGTTCTGAGTCGGAGGATTGCACTTGGAGCATAATGGTGTTCGGCTATGTGCTGCCGACAAACTGCTTTTCCGAGGTAGCGGCTTCCACAGCAGCTAATAGTTCGCTTGCGGCTCTTGTTTTCACAACGTAGCCCCACGCCCCCAAGCTGAGAGCTTCCTGCACCACATCAGCAGAAGATTCCTGACTCAAGAAGATTATTTTGGATTCTGGGGCAAGTTTGCGAATTCGTCGAGCCGCCTCGATTCCATTTAGCGTCGGGAGTCCGATGTCAAGTAGAATCAGATCCGGCTGCAGCTCTTCCGCTTTCTGAACCGCCTCTAATCCGTCGGAGAGTTCGCAGATGATCTGCAAGTCCTGCCTTTTCGCCAGTGTCGAGCAGATGAATCGTCGAAACGGTGCGAAATCCTCCACAACGAGAACGCGGAGTGATGACATTCCGGTACCAGCCTTTCCCCAGTCGAACCGCCCCGTCTCTGCGCTGAGGTGAAACATTTTCTTACTCTAAACCATCATCCTCCTTAACCCCAAGTTGTCAATTACCCAAAGATGGTGCATCTGACAGAACTAGTTCCAGAATGGGAACGTGACGATTGCCCTCGGGTGGCGACCCCATGAGCCAGCCTCGTGCTCCTTCAGAATCCCTACAATGTGCTCTTCGCTGAAGCGCCTTATCTTCAGCTCCCATGGTCCTCCTTCGTCGCTACCGCGGCGACGTGAGGTCCCCAATTCTAGCGGGTTGAGTTTGTCGAGGGTAGGTCAAAACTAAGCGATCTTTTTTGTGAAGCGCCTGATTTAGCACGACACCGATAATCTCATCTCAGCCGCGATTCCCGGCGTTAAAACGCTCCTCGATCAAACTTGTAAAGCAGGTTTCTCCGAGAGTCACGAGAAATGCGTACGGCTATTTCGTAAGCCCGCTCATTTTCCTGCCGGAACCCAGGCATTGTCGGGAGCGGCTATCTCGGCATTCGGCACCTCGGTAGTGACATTTACCCGTTGAAGCCCCGCCGTTTTCTTCGGGACGGCCTGGAAAACTACGTAGTACTGATTGTCGAACATCTTCTGCAAACGTTCCATGTAGGGTTTGAAACTGACCAGACTTGAAGTGCCAAGAGAAAAACAGTCACCGCCGGTTTCATCTGCGAGCTTTGTGAGTCCGGAAAGGCCGACTTGCAAGTCCCAAGAGCTTCGGGCAGCTCGTCCGACGCCCACGGCGTACAGCGAGTAGACAAGCACGTTGTAGCGCTGGCTGATCTCGCTAGCCGAGTTCACGTCCGGGCTCATGGTGGGCATACTGTGATACACGGGACCATAGTTCGGGCCCAGGCGCGACGGCGTAGTTTGGTTGCCGCGGAGCCGGTCGAGGCCGTCTGTCACCATCAGGACTTCGCGCCGGACATTCTGCTGAGGCCATCCCTTTACCAAGCTGATAAGCGAAAGATATGGACTATCCATCGGCGACAAACTCCCGCGAGGTAGGCGGAGCGCCTTAACGGCGAGGGCATGGTCTGCAGTGAAATTCTGAACGATGTTGACGGTTGCGTTCGACATGTAGCCGACGGCAATTACAGTTGATGCCGGCTGTGCACTGATGAAATCCCGAATGTCGTTGAGATTGTTTCCAACACCAGAGCTGAGCGTGTCGTCGACCAAGACAAACAGTTGGAGCGCGGCGTTATCTCCCTGGGCCGGGATCAATTGGTTCACCTTGAGAAAATTCTTCCCCTGTTTGACTTTCACATCAGCTGGCTGAAGAGTCGGAACCCCGCTGTCATTACGGACGGCCTCGTTCGTGATCACTAGGTGGACTTGGGCTGCGTCCTGGGTACTCTTTTCTTGTGCGTGCACGATTGGCGTGGCGAGCGTCAGGGCACACAGGGTACCCAACAATCCGATCACAACCTTGTAGCTTTTCATTGATCTCTCCTTGCGGCCTTCTTGGCCGTACACTCAGAGAAGCCGAACACAGCGGCGACGGTGGAAGGGCAAAGTCGTGCAGAAAAGCCTGCGTTTCATAACGTTTGCCCCTCGTCAACGGGTCGTAGTTTTCTTACGTCGCCAGACTCGTAGCCCGCTACGCACAGCTCCACTGCGGCTTTTCTCGTTTCTAACGCCAGGTGAGAAGCGGCGCAACTGGTGAAACTTACAGTCCTACTTTCAACTCAATGGAGTGCTTCATTGCAGCTTCGCGTACTCCGCCTTGGCCTCCTGCAGGATGGGGATGTCGGGGTCGGCGTCTTTCCGCAGATTGAGGAAATCTTGCTAGGCGGCGAGCGAGGGCGAAGACCTCACCCTGCATGACGTACGCGCGGGCAAGACCAAGATGCGCCAGCGCCCCGATGGACTCGTTGACCACAACGCCTCTCCAGGCGAGTATTTTCCGGAACTCGACTGCCGCCTCACTGCCCCCATTTTGCGGCAGATAGGCATCCGCGCGAACGTAGACTGGGTATATCGCGGGTGTGAAACTCGCGTCCCCCGGCTGTCCCGGCTCATAAGGCGGCCTGTCTAGTTTTGTTTGCTGCTTTTCTGTTCCGTGACAATTCTTTTCACGTCCTGTTTTTGGTTTCTGCGCAGATCCTGAAGTTTCTGCAACTGACTTGTGGACAGTAGAGGCTTTATCTTTTCGTCCGACGCCTGGAGGATTTTCTCGTATTGGCTCAAAGTGTCTTTGCGTGAAAGCACGGGATTGCCACAAATCTCGCTCACTTCCCCGGACTCCTGTTCCAATATCGGCTTGATCTCGGCCTGCTGATCATCAGTGAGGGCGAGGTTTTCTGAAAGATGCTGTAGTTTCAGACTGAGGTACTGGCCGCATACCCTCGACCAGTCGAGGCTCTGGGCCGGGAGTGTTTGCTGGCTTAGAATCGGCACTTCTGTGTTTCCTGACAAGGCGCTATTAAACGTAAGCGTCTTGCTTCCGACCAGAACCAGCAACTCGACGCCTGCGGCAAACTTCACAATGTTGGTGTCATTGGGAGGCGTGTACAAAACCGTGTACGATGTATTCCCGACTCTCACGGAGACGTCATACCGCGTTACGTCGGTGTCGTGCTGTCCCGGACTCTGGTGCGCAGTGACAGCCATGATGGTGCCCGGCTGATACTTGGACGAGGGCGTCTGGCCAAGAACGGAAGGAGCCGTTGCGCAAATCAGGAGCACAGCCAGACATCTACGCATACGACCTCCCTTGTCGGCGTCATTCCGGAAAGAGTTCTAGTCGGAATACGACGGACCTTGGCTACGCAAACGAGTCTATAAGTTGGACGCGAGGGAGAGTACTGTCAACAGTAACAGGGCGCTCGCGGAGATCCCGTACGTCCGCGGGTGCGGGCAAGCATCTCGGCTTGGCGTCTCCGAGCTGACTTCAATAAAGAGACTAATTAAGAGAGAAGAATGTCTAAGCGGCCACGATGTGGTTCTTTATGGCGTACTTGACCAGTTCAGCGGTACTCTTGGCGCCGAGCACTTCCATCATGCGGTACTTGTGATACGCGACCGTCCTGGTCGACATGTGCAGGATGCTGCTCACTTCCTTCATCACCTTTCCTTCGGCCAGCAACTGCAGCACTTCACGCTGTCTCTGGGTCAGGCGTTCATCTTCGCTGACCATCGCCTTATGTTGCTTTCGCAAGAAGTTGACAGTGTCGCGCGACAGGGAAGGTGACATATACGACTTACCCCGTAACACGTCGCGAACCGCAAGCACCAACTCAGAAGCGGCACATGTCTTAAGCAGGTACCCGTGAGCTCCACGCCGGAAGGCTTCAGCGGCCACTTCTATGTCGGGATTCATGGTTAGATAAACCAACTTGACGGCGGGCAGCATTTCTTTCACTTGCCTCCCCGCATCCAAGCCATTCAGGACGGGCATGGCGACATCGACCACGACTACGTCCGGTTTCAATTCTCCGGCGGCACGCACCAAGGCACGACCGTCACTCACGGTTCCAACTACATCAAACTCCGTTTCGAGAAGTTTCTTGCACAACTCCGCCACGAGAGTGTGGTCGTCCGCAATCAGAATGCGGGATCGGCTGGCCATGGGTAGCAATATAACACAGGTTAGTAGTCTAACCGTGTCCCCGTGACGGCTGTACCCTTCCTTTACGGCAATTCTTGTGTAGGTACCGCTCTTTGGCCCAAACCATCGTCAGATTTTCATTGACAACGGATTCCCTTCGTATCACCATACATAGCCTGTGGGCCCCTCCCTCCTTCGTATGCAAGGCATTCTCACTCTGAGTCGAAACGGCGGTTTCCGCCAGTCTCTTGCATGCGTAGCTATCCTCCTGTTTGCTTGGATTGCACAGGCACAGTCCGTGGGTGACGTGCACATCGAACCGCGCCAAAAGCCGACTACCGAGGGGTCCGTCAAACCTTTCCGGGTCGATGTCGACCTTGTTCTGGTGCCCGTGACCGTAACCGACGCCATGAACCGGCCGGTCACTGCCTTGCAGAAGCAAGACTTTGCACTCTACGAAGGGGAGAAGCAACAGGAAATCCGGTACTTTTTCGAAGATGAGGAGCCTCTTTCAATCGCAGTGCTTCTGGACGTCAGCAAGAGCATGAGCGACAAAATCGACATTGAGCGGGAGGCGTTGGAGGATTTCTTCAATAACGCAAATCCACAGGACGAATACTTTGAAATCACGTTCTCGGACCGCCCGAGACTCGTGGCCAGTTCGACCAGCTCTATCGAGGAGATGGTACGGCCCCTGATGTTGGCAGAACCTGCCGGGCCTACTGCGATGCTGGATGCGATCTATTTGGCCGAAGACCAGTTGCGCACGGCGAAGTACAAGCGACGTGCGATCGTCATTTTTTCCGATGGCGGTGATAACGTGAGCCATCATAGTCACAAGGAGATAAAGGGCTTAGCCCGGGAGCGAGACGTTGAAGTGTATGCAATTGGGCTGTTTGAAGCCGCCCCCTTTGGGACTATTGAAGAAAAGCTAGGCAAGATGTGGTTGAGCCAAATTACTGATTGTACCGGTGGCCGTACTGTCGCTATACAAAAGCGAGAAAAGGTTTCCGAAGCTGCCGCCGCCGTCAGTCGGGAAATACGAAACCAATACGTACTCGGATATCGTCCTGCGATTCGTAGAGACGGGAAATGGCGAAAGATAAAGGTCCGCGTGGCCTCAGCCAACGCGGAGCAACCCCTTCACGCTTCATACAAGCAAGGGTATATCTCACTGGAAAAATAGTACCGAACCTATCCGAGTACGGTGACTCCAATAAGCCGAGCACGCGCCATTCGCAAGTAAATCGGAATCATTCGCATCATCCTTTCCCGATCCAAGTTTTTCAATCTGCAGTCCGTACTTGACCGAGAACGCGAAGTCCAGTCAACTCTCTCTCCTGTCACCGCGTTGACCTTCCGGCCGTTGACTTAACTGTCATTTTTGCCAGTATGCGCGGCAGAGAACGTTTCTTACCATGGCCTCGGTGAATGACTCCGAGAAGCGCTAGCGAAGAGCGTGCCAAGGGACAGCCTCTTGAAGCAAGAAGTGGGCACTGGCGCCATTGAGGGAAAGATCGCGGCTAATCAAGGAACGTTCCGTCGATGTTCAACTTGATTTTCAATCGAAGAGGAGAAAACAATGCGTAAATATTTTGTTCTAGTGGGCTTGCTGTTGCTGACTGCCGGCTCGGCCCTGGCTCAGGAGTTCCCGACGGTTGAAACATCGCCGGCCTTCATGTTCATCCGCAGCAACCCTAATCTCAGCAACCAATTCGATATTCAAAACCCAATCGCTGGCCAACCCCCGATCCCCATTACAGGCGCAAATGACTTTAATTGCGCGGGTGGCGGCGGCACGCTCGCCTATAACCTAACCAGCATGTTCGGCATTGCCGCTGACCTGGGCGGGTGCAAGTATTTCGGCAGCACAATCAGCGCGGGCAACAAAATTAGCGGGAGTCAGTTTACTTATTTGTTCGGACCGCGGATTACCTTTCGAAACGCCAGCCCGTTTCGGCCATTTTTCGAGCTTAACTTCGGCGGGGACCGTCTGGCCGTCACTTGTCAAACCAGCGCGACTGCTTGCGTCAACGCCACCGGCGGCAACTCTTACTCGAGGAACGCCTTCGCCATGACGGTAGGTGGGGGATTTGACATCCAAATAAACAAAAAGTTTTCCCTGCGCCCCATCCAGGCTGAATATCTCTATACCCGCTTTGGCAACCAGTGTGCCCTTTCTGTCTGCAGCAACAACAATAATCAGAACAGCTTTCGTCTCAAGAGTGGATTTGTTATTGGTTGGGGGGGCAGCGCCTCCTCCAACTAACGCTTCGGTTGACCTTGGCCTCCTCCTCACGAGGGGGGCCAAGGTCGCGAGCGGCATTGAGACCGTGCGAACACCTTCTTGGCCGGGTCACACGGAGGTCACACCTCCTTATTTCCGTTGCTGACTAGCCGATTGTCCGAGGCAAGATTTGGCTGGTTCTCAAGATGAGTGCCCTCTCAAGTATCTTCCAAATGCGCCCGTTCCCGGTTCGAACTGCACTAGTAATCGGCGGGGATTCGCAACTTGAGGCGCAGTTGCGGGTCATCCTCGAACCCGGTGCATGGGCGATCCAGCGCGCAACTGAGAACGCAACTGCACTTATCCTGACTCGATGGAAAGGTTTCGACTTGATCTTGACCAGCGAGAAGACGTCGGGGAGGGAAGACATCGAGTTGCTTCGCAAGATACGGCGTATACATCCCCATACGCGCTTGATCATCTTGGCGGACGAGAGCACACCCGCGGATGTAATCACTTCGATGCGCGAGCACGCTTTTAGCTATTTTTCCAAGCCGTTCTCACCGGATGCGCTAGCCGTTATGATCGAGCATGCAATCGCGGAACCTTGCTGGGATGACGGTATCGATGTGGTCTCGGCGACTCCGGAGTGGATTCGTATACGCGCGCGCTGCGACTTTAAGACAGCGGATCGAGTATTACAGTTTCTTGATGAGGTCGCCGAACTGCCCAACGCGGAAAAGAGCGCCGTTGGTGCGGCATTCCGCGAAATGCTGATGAACGCAATCGAGCATGGCGGACGTCTCGACCCCAACCAGCAAGTGGAGATTTCTTATGTATGCGCCCGCCACATGGTGAAGTGCCGGATCAGTGACCCCGGTGAAGGGTTCACTCTGGATGAGATTCCCCACGCTGCGATTGCCAATCCAGCGGACGATCTGTTGCGCCACGTCGAGTATCGCGAGGCACGCGGTATGCGCCCAGGCGGTTTCGGCGTTCTACTCGCCCAGAAACTCGTCGATGAGCTTGTCTACAACCAACAAGGCAATGAGGTAATACTTATCAAGTATCTCGATCTTGCGCCGCGGCTGCCGGCATAAGAAGAATGGCCCAAGTCGAAGAGCTATCGGCAACTTCGGTCACCAGATTCTGGGTGCGGCCCGCGATCTTCGTCGTCTCTCCGGGAGCCGCGGATTCGAAGGCAGGCAGTCTCGGTCAACCATCCGGGTCATTGATTTGGGGTTTGCTTATTTTCCACTGAAAAGTAGAAGTAAACCGCAAGACCGACAAAGTTTTCTTGCTTGTTCGGGTGCTTGCCGGTGTCGTTCTCATGCTCATAGTAGGGATTGAACTCCACATGCTTTCCCACAGGGAGAAGGCAACCGGCGTACTCGGTCGTGGTGCTCCATTTGTTGTACTGGCTCTCGTAGTAGGGCTCGAAGGCGACGTAGGGTATTAGATGGTAGGAATGAATCGCGAATGTTCTTTCGACTGTAAACTTGTTGCGATAGCGCCAGTTAGACACGCCGCCCTTCCAGTCGAGGTCGGCGTGGTTTCTGTCGGTGACCAGGAATCCTGCTTTCATGGGAAAGTGGGACGTTACAGACATTAAGAAGCGATTGTCGAGAGGCTCATTTGGAGCAGTTATATACCGGTATCCAGCTTCGAGCACCAGGGCTCTCGGTTTCGAATCGTCAAGATCGAAAGTGGTGATTTTCTTGAGCTTCAGGAGCGGCTTAAGATACAGCTCCACACTCGGTCCGCTCGTAATTTGGGTTGAGTCACCGCCGTCTCGATCGTCTTTTGCCTGGTTATAAACCCGAAACATTGTGTTGAGTTTGAGGTAAGTATCAACCTCCGGCAGGAATTGAACCGTTTGCGCTTGCCCAGAGATGCCGGAGAAAAGAAGGCAAAGCGATATTTCTAACCACCGCTTCCGGGTTCGCGACATAACAGCCAGAAAGCGCCCCCCGATTCGCGACAACCCGAGGTAAAGCGATCGCTCTTGCCGGAAGCTCGCCCACTGGTGGGCGCATCTACAGGAAAAGGCCGGAAAAGAAAGTATCGCAAGAGAGAAGACAGTCTGTTGTCTCATGCTTTTGCTCTCGGCATCCGAGTCTAGCTGCGTGTGGGAAGTGTGCAACCGTCAGTTCTGACAGGTGTACGCCCGGACGGAGTCTCGTAGTTTTGTTCGTGAGTCGGGAAGAAGGCATTCTTGCGCCCAAGATGGGAACCGCGGATACCTGAGCCGGGAAGGCGACTATGTGGGTGGAAATGCAACACGCCAGTGTGCATCGTCAGTATCAGCCTCGCCGCTGCTCCGCCTGGTTGCCAATCTTTCTGTTGGCCCTGACTGGAATTTGCTCAGCACGCGAGAAGAAAGACGTCATCCAGTTCACCAATGGCGACCGCATTACCTGCGAGATCATTAAGCTCGAGAAGGGCTACTTGTATGTCAAGCTCGACTACGCGGATGGCACGGTTGCAATGGACTGGTCCAAGATTGCCCGCGTCGAGAGCGCACAGAGTTTCGTAGTTGCGGATAAGGTGGGGAACCGCTACACGGGCGCGCTACAGAGTGCTGCCGAGGGAAAGGCTCCAGAAGAACTGGGAGAACTGAAGGTGCAGGTGGCGGGACCCTCCACTAGCCAGGTTGTCGCGAGCAAAGAAGTTGTTGAGATTCACCAGACAGAGACTACCTTCTGGCAAAACCTGCACGGCGGGCTGGATGCCGGCCTCAATTTCGCCAAACAGCAAAACCGCACGCAGTATAGCTTTCAGTCTAATGCAAAGTTCGAGCGGACGAAGTGGTTGGCTACCACTAATTATGAGTCTAGTTTCAGCGGTGGAGGTGGCCTCACAGATCTTCGCAATGACCTGCGGCTGAATGTTACAAGACAATTGCTATCACCGCGCAATTTCTACGTGGGGCTTGCAGATTTCCTGCAGAGCGATGAACAGCAACTCGACCTGCGCACGACTATTGGCGGTGGCGTGGGACATATGTTCAGCTATACGAACAGCAGCTTCATTGCCGCGTTTGGCGGTGCGGATTGGAACCGCGAGCGCTACTCTTCAGAGGCGACTGTTGGCCGGACAGGGAACAGCGCGGAAGCGGTCCTGGGAACTCAGATCAATTTTTTTCGCTTCAAAACCACCAATATCCTGGCTGACGCCCGCGTCTATCCCAGCCTGACTGACCCGGGACGCGTGCGCTTCGACCTCAACACGTCTCTGAAATTGAAGGTGGCCAAAGATCTGTACTGGAGGTTTGGCTATTATCTCAACTTCGACAGCCGCCCGCCGCAAGACCTTCCCAAGACCGACTACGGCTCCACTTCTAGCCTTGGGTGGACATTTTGATGACTCACGCCTCTGATTCGCTGCAGGCGCGAGAAAAGAATCGACCCGATTCTGTCAAAACTGACAGTTGCCAGATGCACGCCTCTCATCGAGCATAGTGCCGAAGCGATTGCCCTCAGTCACCACAAGAACCCATTTCTGGTAGGCCGAATGGGTCCGGAGACGAGTCGTGGGCTCATCGCCCGATTCCCGTTCAGTCGGGATAAAACCGCGGGTCCGTTGGGTGAGCTTACTCATCTGCTGTCGGTCTGAGCCGGCCTTAGCTCAAGCTGGGCGTCGATCGCGACGGCCAGATTGACACGCCTTCCTGTATGGAGAGATGAACATGATCAGGACTTTCACGAAACAGTTTTTGTCAACGGCGCTATCGTTCCTGCTCGTCATTACCACAACGCCGTTTGAAGCTGGGGCTCAATCGGAGCCGACGGAGTCGACCGGATATTCGGGACAAGGCGTGCCGCTGACTGCGGATGAGTTGCAAGCACTCGTGGCGCCTATCGCGCTGTACCCGGACGCACTGGTCGCCCAGATTCTTGGAGCCGCAACCTTTCCAGATCAAGTCGCTGCTGCCGCAAGCTGGCTTCAGCAGAATAGCAATCTCACGGGCAAGACTTTAATGCAGACGGTAGATACACAAACTTGGGATCCCAGTGTGAAGGCGCTGACACAATTTCCTTCGGTGCTCGGCAACTTGGCGCAGAACCTCAGTTGGACGTCCTCATTAGGAGAGGCGTATCACACGCAGGCCGCCGACGTCATGACGGCCGTCCAGGTATTGCGCGCGAAAGCATTAGCCGCCGGCAACCTGAAGTCAGGTTCACAGATTGTTGTCTCGCAACAGTCGCCGCAAGTCATCGTCATTCAATCTGCGAATCCGCAAGTGGTGTATGTCCCCGTGTACAACCCCGCGGTGGTTTACGGCTATCCCTACGTCGTTCCCGCATACGTCGCTCCGCCCGTGGCGGCGACCGCCGTGCTTGCCTTCGGAGTCGGTATCGCGGTGGGGGCGATGGTGAGCGGCGGATGTTGCGGCTGGGGGTATAGCAGTTGGAATTGCGGTTGGCACGGTACCACTACGGTGGTATATCGCGGCGGGTCGTACTACGGCAATGCCGCATGGCATGGCGGGTACTATGGTTCCAGTAAGTCGGTGTATGGCGTCAACGGCGCCGCGCACTATAGCTCTGGCTATAACCCATCCACGGGGACTTACGCGAGGGGCGGCACAGTCTCCAATGGCTACGGCAGCGTAAGTGCCGGTCAAGCATACAACCCAAGGACCGGCGCCTCTGCCTCAACTGTGCAAGGTTCCAATGCCTATGGCAGCTATGGAGCCTCGACGGTTTCGAAAAACGGAAACACTGCGTACAGCCAGCATCAAACGACCTCTCAAGGAACCACAGGTCAGGTGCACACTTCGAACGGTGCCTCGGCTTATGGCGCGTCGGGCAAGTATGGCAACAGCGCCGCGGTCGGCCAGACCGCAAACGGCGACAAGTATGCGTCCGCGAACGGCAATACCTACAAGAACACCGGCAGCGGCTGGAGCGGCAATTCGAACAATACTCAGAAATCCAGTTCAAGTTACTCGAGTCAATCGAAGAGCAGTTCCAGTGGCTGGGGAAGTCAGGAGAAGAGTAGCGGGTCATCGGCCTTCAGCAGCGGTAGCGGAGGCTGGCAATCGAAGTCGGAGAGTGCTCGTGGGTCCGCAAGCACCGGCCGCAGCGGTGGCTGGGGTGGTGGTGGCGGCGGCCGGAGGTGAACACAACAGTGCAGCCGCAAACTCAGTCAACTGTGATTTCGTGAAATTCTTAGAGTTGGAAAGTGTGGAGGATTAGTATGTCGCGTGCAAACTGCAGCATCGCAATTACAAGCCGGTTCATAATTCTGGCGCTAATCGTTTCCCTTGCCTCCTGCACCAAGTCCGAGAAGGCATCGATCAGATCCTTCGCTTCGCCCGATGATGCGGGCAACGGGCTGCTGGAAGCCGCGAAGTCAGGAGATCTAAACGCAGTGTTGGCAATTTTCGGTCCGGAATCGAAAGCGATAATTTTCTCTGGCGATCCCGTGCAGGACAAAACCACGGTCGATGCATTTGTGGCGGCCTATGGAGTGATGCATCGCTGGCGCAAAATGCCTGACGAAGCCCAAATCCTGCTTATCGGAGCTGACAATTTTGCCTTCCCTATCCCGCTTAAGAAGAATGGTGCCGGGCAATGGTTTTTCGACACAGCGGCAGGAAAAGACGAGATTCTGGCGCGCCGGGTTGGTCGGAATGAATTGGCGGTCATTGACGTCTGCGGAGCGCTGGCGGACGCTCAGGCTGAGTACTTCGCGCAGGTCCACCAGGATGGAAGTGTGAAACACTACGCTCTAAAGTTCATCAGTGACACCGGCAAACGGAACGGTTTGTACTGGGAGTCGCCAGAGGATCAGCCCAGAAGCCCGCTCGGGCCGCTGGTAGCCTTCGCAACCGACGAAGGATATAACATAAAGCCGAACTCGCACATGCCTTTCCACGGCTATTACTTCCATATGCTGAACCGGCAAGGCAGTCACGCACCGGGCGGTGCGAAGGACTATGTGATCGATGGGAAGATGGCCGCGGGATTCGCCTTCGTGGCCTATCCGGCGGAATACGGCAACTCGGGAGTGATGACCTTCATCATCAACCAGGACGGCGTACTGCTGCAAAAGGACCTGGGGAAGACCACTACCGAAACCGCAACCGCAATGAATGAGTTCAATCCCGATTCCACTTGGACTCAGGTCGTGGAATGACAAGTGTTTCTCAACTCCGGCCAGCGCCGGGCGAAAGTCTGGGGCAAAGCAGTTGAACCGACGCCGGAATTGCCTGTCGTGAACAAGACGACAGCAGCATTTCTTGTGGCTGTCTCGTCTGCGCGTACATTGCATCGGACTCTCACTTGCTGGCGTCCCGCCCGATGTTCTCGCTGAGACTATCGCCGGATGTAGCACATGAACAATATCGTCGACTTTCCACTTGTTGTTTTTGCATTCTCCTTCATCGCGCTTTGGCTCTCGGCCCTCGTCGGCGCATTTTCTCGCAAAAGGGTCCGACCATTGAACGATGATGATCGGGAAGACTTCGGCGTTGTCCAAGGCGCTGCCGTGACGCTGCTGAGCCTCCTTATCGGATTTACCTTTTCGATGGCCATCAACCGGTACGAACTGCGCAAAAACTACGAAGAGGCAGAGGCTAATGCAATCGGTGCGGAGTACATCCGCGCCGACGTGCTGCCTGCCGCAGATGCGGCGAGAGTGCGTGAGTTGCTGAGAAACTATCTCGATAAGCGTGTGCTGTTCTATATCTCCCGCGATGCGCAGCGGCTTCAGCGGATCGATACCGATACTGCCCAACTGCAGAACGAGTTGTGGGACGCCGTCCAGGCTCCTGCCTGGGTTCAGCCCACACCTACCGTCGCCCTCACCGTTTCGGGCATGAATGATGTGTTGAACTCGCAGGGGTACACTCAGGCCGCTTGGTGGAACCGCATTCCATTTGAGGCCTGGATCTTATTGGCAGCGATTGCCATTGGCTGCAACCTGCTGATCGGTTATGGCGCACATCGAACGAGCGTCCTGTTTATAGTCTTGCCCCTTGCTGTGTCCGTCTCCTTCTTTCTCATAGCCGACATTGATAGCCCGCGCGGAGGTTTGATTCGCGTGGAGCCGCAAAACCTGGTGAGGCTATCTCACACCCTCCCTGCACACTAGCTCTAAGGGGAATTCCTGCGGCAACAATCCCCGTCTGGTGTCGATGTCAAGAAAGCTTCGGCAAGTCGGTCAGGCAAGCCCCTCGTACATCTTTGACCGACCAGGCGCGAGTTGTTCGCAAGTAGGGCCAACCAACAGCACAGAAGGCACTGTCTTTTTTTACAGTTTTCGGCCGCCAATTTCGTCGGTTACGCTGTGCTCTTTGAGTACGTGGTGCGAAGTGAATTTGCACGCGATAAAGCAGGCTCCAAATGTTGAAAGTAATGTTTACGCTCCTCGTCCTGGCTTCAGCGGGTCTGGCGCAATCCTCCTCCGACGGATCGTTTTCGGTGCACCATTCCAAGCACGCGAACTTTTCCCTCAGCCCGGCCCAGATGCGCGAGGCGGAAAGTCTCTACCACAGCGCGTGTGCGGTGGTGCAGCGCGAATTTCACACCGGCAACGGTAAATTGCATCCGCACTTTACGGTCGTCATCGGTAAAGACAGCAATGAGGTCCAACACGTTGTGGTTAACGGCAATAAAGCCAACCCCGGGGCCGAGATCTGGCTGAAGAAGTGGAACCCAATCATGTTTACACAAGGAGTCGTGGTTCTCGCGCTCGACGAAACGCTTACGACTGATATGGTCACGCAATTGAGCGACCGCGCCGTCCACTACAGCAACGCCACGGTGGATGTCTCCGGACTCAAATAACCTAGGGTTCACCGCTGCCACCAGCAACTGATGTCCCGCCCGTGGGTGCGTACGGCTCTTCACTGGCCATTCAATAACCGTAAGTTCTGTTTACCCTGCACTCCCTGCGAACGCGGGAGTGAAGCCTGAAAGCTGCCACAACGCTTGGATTCGCGCCTCAACCACATCTCGTGGCGTGCTGCCAAGCAGCAGAGCGCATTCATGCTCGGAGTATTTCTCCAAAACGGACATCACAAAGGCAAATCGCTGAATGGGCGGAGCCAATCCCGCCACGGCATTGATGGTACAACGTGCTCGTGATTCGACCTCGACTTCGTACTGGGCATCTTGTTTCCTGTCGCTTTCGGTTGGCCCGGGAAACACACGGCGAATGGCGTTGATTATTAAACAGCGTTTACTCCAGGAGCTTTCCCATCCCTTGAAAACGCAATTCGCGTTAACGGCATCCCCGACAGTCGCGATGAAACATTGTTCAGCTTCGGGGTGACTTCCAGTCAACAGAAAAGCAAGCAAATACAAAGGCTGCGAATCATGTACAAAGCTCTCGCAAAAGTCAGAGCACGTGGCGTACCCTGACCGGGGCTGCGGGTCTTGTCTAGGTCGAAACCTATACATGGTCAACATCGCTCTCGCGCGTGTCCCATCGGCGCCTTCTGCGTCCTTCAGAAAGCCACGCCTCTTCCGCGGGGTGCTTGCTTCGGGTAGATAATCGGTCCTCCGCTGATGGCGGACCCGGAATCCTCGGCTACTCGTGCCCTGAAATTGTCCGTAACAGCACCACTTTACCGGAGCCCAACTCGTAAATTGCTTCGAACACTGTCAGCTTGCCCTCGTGCAGGAAATGCTGCAGAACTTCACTGCTGGCCAGCACATCCTTCGCGCTTTGGTGAACATTCTCCAGAATCGCTGCCTCCACCAGTTCATCGCCCTTGGCGTGCGCTTTCGCCCGCGTGACGGCCGGCGAAATCTTGTCCACCATGGCCTGGAGATTCGTCGTCGGCATTTTGTCACCGGAGCAGGCCGCCGTAACTGCGCCACACTTTTCATGTCCCAGCACCACGAGCACGCTAGACCCCAGGTGCTCAACGGCGTACTCGATGCTGCCCACGCCAATAGCATCCGCGATGTTGCCAGCCGACCGGACCACAAAAAGGTCTCCCAAGTTCTTGTCGAACAGAATTTCCGGCGACACTCGACTGTCGGAGCAAGCCAGCACCACGACCTTGGGCATCTGCCCCTTCACCAAAGCTTGGCGCAGGGGTACCACGTCGACGGTCTTCGTCCTGCCGCTTACAAATCTTTGGTTGCCTTCCATCAGATCCGTCCAAACTGATTCGGCGGAAGGTATCTGGGCCGCAACAGCGAACGCCGGTTGGGGTGTCGTTGCCTGCTGCGAAAATCCTGCACCCAGAAACTGGCTCATCAAGAGCAGGTAGAGTAAGTATCTTTTCATCAGCTCCTCCTAACCTCGTGTACGATCATCACGGTTTCTCTCAGCGAAAGTCGGGAACACGACTTACTTGAGCGCTCTCGACACTACTTGACGAGTCACATCGTAAGACCTGTCAGTGTTGACAGGTTACGAGCGCCTAACCGTGTTGTTAACCGTTCTGCTCACTAGTTCTCCCTATCAATCTAAGTGTGTACGGCAGACTTCAAGAAAAGGACCTCCTGTTCCACCTGGACCCGCCGTCGATCACAGCCGGAAAGATGTGCCAGCCGGCAAGGGAATGGTCCTCTCATCGCACTTACCGATTGAACTGGCAATTTTGACAGTCGTCCGCTGCTCCTTCAGTCGTTAGTGTGCATGAGGAAAGGTTGGTTCGCGTCCGAGGGCGGCGATGCGGCTGCGCAACAATCCCGCCGAAGCTCCCGTCTTGCCACAGGCGGCGGAGCTTCACGACCCAGCAGTGGAGTTGGCGTGCCACGCCAGCGCGAGGAGCCAGGATGTGAACATCGATTAGCCGATGCGGCCAGACGGAGGAGACACCAATGTTTCATCTATCCTTTACCTTTAAATTCAAGAATATTTGCCCCGTGAACTTATGTTTCGTTTCAGTCCTGGTGCTGCTTCTGAACGGATTCTTGGCCGCGCAGACTGGACAGAAAACCTTTGCGTCCGCCGAGGATGCAAGCAAGGCTTTGTTTGCCGCAGCCCTGGCTGATGACCAAGCTGCAATGCTAGAGATCTTCGGTCCGGACGGCAACGAAGTCATCTCCACGGGAGATGCTGTTGAGGATGAGGACACGCGTGATCAGTTCGTCGCCAAATACAGAGAAATGCATCGCCTAGGCAAGGAGCCGGATGGGACTACAACTCTTTACATAGGCGCCGAGAACTGGCCCCTCCCTGTGCCGTTGGTCAATCAAAGTGGTGTGTGGCACTTTGATACAGAAGCGGGCAAGAAGGAGATCCTCTATCGTCGCATCGGCGAAAACGAATTCGGGGCGATAAGTGTATGCCACGCACTGGTGGAAGCCCAAAATGACTACTACAGCCAGCCGCGGGATGGACGAGTTCAACAATACACACAAGTATTGGCCAGCGACGATGGCCAGCACAACGGGCTGTTCTGGAAAACTGCTGATGGAGAACCAGAGAGTCCGATTGGCCCGCTGGTGGCCTACGCAGCGAGTGTGGGCTACGACAAGCCATACGGGCAGGAGCATTCCCCATTCCATGGCTACTACTATCGAATCTTGAGTGGACAGGGAAAAAGCGCTCAGGGTGGCGCCAAGAGTTACATCGTGAACGGCCAAATGGCCGGGGGCTTCGGCATCCTCGCTTATCCTGCCAACTATCGTTCGTCAGGCGTGATGACCTTCATCGTCAACCAGAGTGGAGTGGTCTACGAGAAAGACTTGGGCGACGAAACCTCAGAAGTGGCGAACGCGATGAAGGAGTATGCGCCGGACGAGACGTGGAAGAGGGCAGAGTAGGCAATTAACAAAATTCATGTGCGACAGTTCGCGATCTTGATCAAAGGAAAGTGTACTTGGTACGTCTACAGCGCGAAATCAGCGATGGCGGGCCGCCGGAGTCGGTAGATTCCGGTCCGCGCTGTTCTGCGTCCTTTGTCTCAGCATAGTTCCACCTAGCGCGGCCGCCCAGGCCGCTTCTGTTCGCCACCCTCGACAGGGAAGTGAGGTGCTTTTCCTTTCCTCTGCAGATCCGGACTTGCCCGACGTAGCCGCCATGATCGAGCAGACCGAGACCCATATTCTCAACGGCTCCGACAGGCCTGTTCACTTTAGCTTTGAGCACCTCGAGTTGTCTTCATCTCTCGCGGATCCAGCCGGCAAAAGGGCAACGGCCTCGTATCTCCTCGAGAAGTACCGCGGACAGACCTTCGATCTGGTGATTGCGATCAACGAAGAAACATTGCCCTTTGCTGAAACGATTCGAGCGAAACTGTCCCCTGATGGGGCCCTGGTGTTCTTCGTGGTCAATCCCAAGGATCCCGCAAGCTGGCTCAACTCAGAACCGGGCCGGACGGGCGTCATCCGGAAGCTGAACTTCCTTGCTACGCTTCAGTTGGCTTTGCAGCAGAATCCCGGTACTAACCATGTGGTTGTCGTTTCGGGATCCTCGGACGCCGAGAAGCTCGATGTGAAGTTAGCGCGCGAGCAGTTTCATGCGTACGAGTCGAATCTGGAGTTTCAATACTTGACGGATCTACAGTTCTCGGACCTGGGACCTCAGTTGGAGCACGTGCCGCCTGACAGTATCATCGTGTTCCTTGATTTCATAACTGACTCCCGTGGTGAGCAGTTTATCCCTGCACGAATTCTGCCGGCTATCGCCAAGACGGCGAACCGGCCGATCTACGGAACGTTCGCCTCCGTTGTGGACGGGGGAGTGGTGGGAGGCAGCGTAGCTGATCTAGGCGAGGTGGGCCAAATCCTGGGCAATGATGCGGTGCGCATTTTGAAGGGAGAGAAGGCAGAGAACATCCCGGTTACCACCGGTGATTTCCAGCATTATGTGATCGACTGGCGCCAACTGCGCCGCTGGGGCATTCCCGAAAATCGGATTCCGCCGGATAGCGTTGTTCTGTACCCGGAATACTCCCAATGGGCACTTTACCGATGGAGAATCCTGGGGCTTTCCGCACTTCTGTTGATCGAGACTCTGCTGATTGTTTTGCTGCTGCGAAGCATCGCCAGGCGCAAGCACGCTCAAGAAGCACTCCGTCGAAAGGAGGCGGAACTCGCAGAAGCGCAGCGGCTCGCACGGGTCGGCAACTGGCGGTGGGATACAAAGAATAACGCCTTAACCTGGTCGGAAGAGCTTTACCGCATCCACGGACTTGATCCGGGGTTGCCCATTCCACCGTACAAGGAATTCGCACAGCTCTTCACGCCCGAGAGTTGGAGTCGACTGAGCGCCGCAATGGAGAAGGCATTGCAGACGGGTTCAGTTCAGGAGCTCGATTTGGAGCTAGTGCGTCCGGCCGGCAGCAAAAGGTTAGTCACTGCCCGTGGTGAAGCAGTGCGCGATGCCACCGGTCGTGTGAAGTACCTTCGCGGCACGGTTCAGGACATCACCGAGCGTAAGCAAGCGGAGGAGGCCCGATTCAGGCTCGCTTCTATTGTGGAGTCCTCCGATGATGCGATCATCTCCGAGAACATCGATGGGATCATCACGACGTGGAACCGCGGTGCGCAGCACATCTTCGGACTCAGTGAAGCGGAAGCGGTGGGCCAACCTATTACTATTCTTGTTCCGCCCGAGCTTCGCCAGGAAGAGGAAACAATTCTACGTAACGCAAGAGCGGGTGAGAAAGTTGAACACTATGAAACGGTCAGGGTGACGAAAGAGGGCAAAGAAATCAACGTGTCACTAAGCATATCTCCACTGAGAGATGCGACGGGCAAGATCATCGGCTCTTCTAAAATTGCACGCGATATTACAGAGCGGAAACGAGCGGAAAAGGAACTGAAGAAGTCGGAAAAGCGGTTTCGCCTGATGGCCGACTCGGCGCCGATGCTGATTTGGTTGTCCGGTCCGGATACCCTCGCCACCGACTTCAACAAAGCGTGGTTAGAATTCACCGGCCGAACCATGCAACAGGAGTTGGGAGAGGGGTGGATACGCGACTTACATCCCGATGACGTGCATCGACACCTCGAGACTTATGCTCATGCTTTTGAGAAGAAGCAGGAATTCACCAGCGAGTACCGTATGCGGCGGCACGATGGCCAGTATCGCTGGATGCTCGATCAGAGCGTGCCTCGTTTCCTGGACGACGGTACCTTTGCCGGATACGTCGGCTACTGCCTTGACATCAGCGACCAGAAGGAAACAACCGCTGCTCGAATCGAACTCAGCGGCCGGTTCATCCATGCGCAGGAGGCGGAGCGCGAGCGCATTGCGCGCGAATTGCACGACAACATCAACCAGAGGCTTGCGTTGCTGGCGAACGGACTCCAGGAATTTGAGCACGCCACATCAGCGGATCGGGATCCTTTGCAGAAGAAGCAACTGCAGGACCTTTGGCAACTCACCAACGAAATCGCGACTGACATCCAGCACATGTCTCATCAGTTGCATCCATCCAAGCTGCACTACCTCGGACTGGCAGCCGCTGTACGTGATCTTTGCCGTGAGTTTTCCCGGCAGCACAAGTTTGAGGTCGAATGTGTGGTGCGGGATCTACCGCAGGATCTTGCGGAAAGCGTCTCTCTCAGTCTATTCCGCACAGTGCAGGAGGCGCTGCACAATGTGGTCAAACACGGCCATGCCCGCCACGTGAAGGTGGAATTGACTTGCCAATCGAGTGTGGTTGAGCTCCGCGTTTCCGACGATGGAATTGGATTCAATCCAGAGCAAGCACGAGAAAACCATGGCCTGGGACTGGTCAGCATGCGGGAGCGTCTGCGGTCCGTGGGGGGTGAGTTCTCCATCTGGTCAAGACCATCCCTAGGTACTCAGGTGACAGGAACTGTTCCGGCTACGACGAAGGATGTTCGCAGGGGAAAAGAACCCGCCGCCTGATCAAAAAGGCTCAAAGTCAGCCATTGCTGACCGTCAATTCTGACAGTACCCGAGACCACTGAGGCCGAATAGCATAACGCTGCGAAGGTCGGCCCGTGGACCGGAACATCTCGGCAACCATAACGGCATCAAGACTGTCGGGGGGCGATTCCGCAGTGTCAGCCCTCGAAGAAGGACTTGTGCAGAGTACAACCATACTCCTTAGCGACGATAATTCTGCCGTTCTCGACCATGTTGGCGAGATGCTCAACAAAGAGAAAAGCTACAAGATCGTCGGCGCCATATCCGACGGCAGAGTTGTCGTCCGCGAGTACCTCCGGCTCAGACCCGACGTCATCATCCTCGATATTTCAATGGGGGACGTGAGCGGAATCGATATCGCGCGGGATCTGCGGGATTCGGGATGCGGCGCCAAGATCATCTTTCTCACTGTGCACGAAGACTCTGACTATGTGAACGCCGGCCTGGGCGCAGGTGGCTCGGCTTATGTTGTGAAATCGCGGTTGAGCCAGGACTTGCTTGCCGCCATCAGTGCGGTGCTTTCTAACAAGTTCTTTGTTTCGCCGAACCTGTTGCATTGACCCGGTTGAAGCGTGACCCGCCGTTACGCAGGAGAGACCTCTGGTAGGGCACGTTAGTGGCAACGACTCAAAAACTGCATTCCAAGTAAATGGGAAACGTCAGGGGAACCACGCGGTTGACGGGTTCGGTCCACAACCAGCGTTGACACGCCTGGTGGTCTAAGGGACCCAAGCTCGGTCAATGTTGAGACATTCCGACTTCACCCTTCACCAGCAAATTCTCGGGCGTGCAACTCCTGATTTCGCCAACTATTCCCATCCGGCTTGCTATAAAAGCAGTTTTCGTCCAGGGCGGATTACTACGGTTTGCCCGTGATCCGGGCACAATCCCGCAATGTTCAGGCGATTCAGGAGCGGACTGGCAATTTTGCCAGTTATTGGGATACCACGGTGCTAATAGACTGACTGCGCTTACGGTGCGCCTGTATTCTCCAAAGGAACTCCACGCTCGATCTTTCCGTCAGGCTCGGGCACTCGGGAAAAGTGAAACTCTCCTCAAAGCAGGCTTCCGGTTCTCGAATGGCAGGAAGACCCCAGTTGTTGGCGGAATGCGACAGCGTTTCGATTCGCGCCACCATGTGATAACTCCCGGGTATAAACGGTTGATATGAGTCTCTTAGCGAACTTCAAAATCCGGACCAAGGTGGTGGTCGCCATGCTTCCGCTGGCGCTGATGGCGATTGGCGCGGGGGTATATTCGTCGATCGAAAGCCAGAAGATCGACACTTGGTACAGCAATTTGATCGACAATTACGTCAAGACATTTCAAGCGGTGACCGCAGCGCGAGGGAACACGATGCGGTTCCGTTTGTTGCTCTACCAACTCGTCGCCGAGGACAACCCCGATCAAAGGCAGGAAAACGACGGAGAATTGGACAAGG
>OBLU010000876.1_pt1 | contig 28004 bp, 21 predicted proteins | sample 1518681 | NCBI WGS metagenome assembly OBLU01 (sample SAMEA3539304, study PRJEB22396) | soil metagenome | biome: tundra; feature: field; material: soil | place: USA | collected 2010-05 | depth 0.15 m
TGCTGCTGGAGATTCCCGGTCAAGGCCTGTGGGCCATCGAGATCAAGCGCAGCCTTTCTGGACGGCCGGAGAAGGGGTTTTATATAGCCTGTCAGGATTTGAAGCCAGATCGCCGCTTCCTTGTGAATGCAGGCAGCGGGCACTATCCAATCGACGCGGAGATCACGGCGACTGGACTCCATGAGCTTGCAGCCATGCTGGCCGCACTTGCCGTTTGACAGCCGATCGTATCCACACGCCGCAGGGCCGAATTCTCAAATTGTGATCGAGCGCCTCAGTTGTTCATTTCATTTCACCGCGTGAAATGATTTGTTTCATGATCGGGGGAGAATGAAACCTCGCTGGTCTCGTCGCAATCTCCAAAGGCCCTTCGGATCTTGCCGTTCATCGCGTTTCCGATGAGCTTAGTGATTCGCATGGCCTGACCTTCAGCAGAATCGATGTGACCCAGGGGCCTCGGACACGGTCCTAATATCTGTCAAGTTGAGGAGGTGGCGTGCGTGCCCAGAATCCAGCCAAAGTAGCTCAGAGTGGCCGTCAGGATCGCGCTTGACTGGCGATCCCTGGTGGCCTTGGCTGTTCTGATCCGGGTGTTACTGAACAGGTAGTGCTCAATCCCCCGGAAGGTTTGCACGACCTCCGGGCCTATCTATTCGATTCCAGTTTGCATCAGATGGCGTTCTTGGTCAATAGTTCTCCTCGTGCACAAGCGGAGGGATTTGACCGAACTCGAAATAGCCGCTGCATTTGGGGTGACTGAGACTCTCGTTCAGTACCGCTTTAGTATTACGGGGATCGAATCGCACAGCCTACTATTTCGGAGGCGTGGTGTCCCTTGCCAGTTCTTTGGAATACAGCTCGCCAACTTGTGAAAGGGTGATAACAGTCATAAGAAATTGGATGAGGCTGTAGGCGCATATTCCGGCAAACCAGGAAACGAATACTCGCCACCCGTAGCCGTCCGAAGTGGTCAAGAGGGTCGGAGCTGTGCCACGCAGAAGAATCGCGGCAATTGCCGACACAACCAGAAGCCAGTGGCAGACGGCGGTCCATGAAAACACAAACAAGAGATCAAGATATGAGCTCTGTCCCTTGGTGTCGGACTTGTGGCTTTGTAAGGTCTTCAGGAATCTGTCGCTGGGCAGGGTCAGAACCAACGCCATCCCGGTAATACAAAATCCGAATGCGATCGCCGCATAGGTCAGAATCATGCCACCGACATCGCTCGCTTTCAGCTGCGCCGCAGCAAGGTTGGGGCCCCAATGAAAGCACGACGCACCAATCGCTATACTCAGCAAAACCTGGGGCTGAAATAGTATCCGCCCTACGCGCGGCAGCAGCCCTGTCTTGACATATGACAGAAGCGGCTTGATCATCCCCTTCTTGCCTCAGCTCGTGCTTTCTGGAACTCCCGGAGCTTCTCCTGGATATCACCACTGACAACATGGCCGTTGGTATCGACTTCTACGTAGATCTTCTGGTGGACGACATGGTTCGCAAGCGAAACCGTTGTCTCGGCCGTTTCACCCTGCCGCACGCCAACTACTTTGGCACCCTGAAGGCTCGAGACGTGTTCCCCAATCATCTGCCTGATGTACTGAATAATCCCGCTCCGTTTCGAAAGGCTATCGTTTCTATGGGCAGTCACAATTAGCTCAACCGCTCTGCCATGCGACTCACTTCCGACTTGATTCAGCCCTTCGTAGTTATCGGTCCAGTCGAAGTTCGGCCTGACAACTCTCATATTCGCGATTTTGATACGCCCGAATCGTTCAAGGGCTTCCAGAAAGCTATGGTCCACGGTTGGGTTGAGCTCGACGGCAAAGTCGGAGCCAAATCCCACTTTCCTGCCCATTGCTTCCAACAGCGCTGCGATGTCACGCGCCTTAGCTCCGCGTTGGTTGTACTCAATGATGGCCTCGCGGCTTTTCAGGTCGATAACTCCGTAAGTCCGCGTGGCCATCACTTGTCTCCCAGTCAATGGCTCGAAGCGCTCTCTACCAGTCGCAGCGTCAAAGATCAGCGGGTTGACCCCGACCGGCCCCTCATAGGCAGTGAATTCTACGAGTCTGCGAGCTGAATTGAAGCGAAGGCTGGGTAGCGCCAAAAGCTTCTCTCCATCTTCAAGTTGCCGAGTGGCCGGCCGCGTCCGGCTCATTCGCGCAAAGAGGTCCCCGTAGTCGAGTTCCCGATCCGCTTCTCTGCAATGCAGAAGAAAGACTTCCAATTTCCTTGCTTTTGCTGTAGTTGGCATCGCAGCAATTGTAGCCCCAACTGAGGAGGCTGAACCAGCTAAATCGCTTTGGATTCAGACGTTAGCCGACCATTGCCTGCTCTTCTGATGGTCGACATCCGTCTCTTAGATAGCTAGATGATCAGAGCACGGAGCGGAGTTGGCCTATTCCCGCTTCGGGATTGGAACTAGTTCGTAGAGCGGCTTTCAAGATCCAATCAGCGCGATCAAGCCTGTCAGAGGTGCGGGAAGGCACGCAAACGCTCTGCTCTGAAGTCTACGAATTTCCACGCAGACGATAGCGAACTCGTGCACCCGCTTCGACGATGTTGTAGAAGCCTTGAAAACGATCGTCGTAAGGATTCGGCAAGACTTGGAACGTCGGTTTCGCCGATATTGCATTCATGACGCGAAGAATTACGAAGCGTTCCTTTCTTCTCCGCCTCTTGGTTCTGGCCAGATCCATTGCCAGCCTAATCTCTGAAGACCCGAGGGTGAAGGTCTCGTCCGTTCCGCTGCTGGACTTGACCTCGACGAAGAACATTCGATCCTCGGCAATGAATCGAAAATCGCAACCCGCGCCATCATCTGCGAACGAGACATTCTCGGGAAACACAGAAACGCCATTCATGGAAATCCACGAGGAAGACGTCACGACAGTCGCCCCATACTCCGCCTGTAGACGCCGGAAGGCATGGATTTCGCCGGCCATCCCAATAAGCATTTCGATCGCCTTCGGCAGTCTGGGCACAATCGTGTGTGACCCACTTCCACCTCCACCACCTCCCGGAGCGCGCGAGGGGAGAACTGAAGCAAGTTTAAGCGGTCTCGACAAGTCGATCCCGGACAATGCCGGGAGAGCATCTTCCTGGATGCTTCCGCAAATATGAGACCACAGACTTCCAAGGTTGTCCTCGGATCCGTCAAACTCTCGACCGCACACCTCGAGCAGTTTGCTTCTTCGACGGGCCGTTTCCTTCAGCTGGTTCAACTTGCCCGTCGCCTCGGTGATCGCGACCTCAGTTACGCCCAAGTTTTGTTGAAGCTCGAAAAGAGTCTCCGACCGTCCAAGCGCGTTCCAGAAACCGGGTCCTATATGTGAATGCGGCAACGACCTAAGCAACGAAACAATGTCTTTCTCTTCCCAGGTACGAAGGTAAGCATCGGTGGCTGCAGCGGCGTCGAATGCATTGAGAAACTGTTCCGGGCCGCCCTCCCACGCTGCAGCGCCGGCGGGATCATTGGTGACGGCCCAAGCGAGCCCAAGCTGCTGCATCTTGGTAATCGCCTGGCGCAGTCTTTCCCGGTTGTCACGAGCCAGTTGTACTGGATCGCACCTAGTGTCCACGCCTGCTTCAGATAGTCGATCGAGAAGAATTGCCGGAGTATCACAAGTTTGTAGGAGTTGAAGAACAGCATCCGGCGCACCTAAACTGCTGAAAAACTGATCGTAGGCAGTCATCGCGTCGGTGAACTGAACTTCCCACAAAGTGACGGCGAAATCAGCTGGGCATGCAATCGCCTCTAATTCGGCCAGGAGTTCCCTGAAGCTCTTATCGTGTGTCTCATTGCGGAGGATAAAGGCAAGCAATGATCGCAGCGCCTGCTTGGCCTGCGAAGTCTGCTCATCGAACTCAGATGACGCTTGACGATTTTGAAGGGGGCTGCCGCCGTTCTTGATCAGAGCTTCGTTCCATCGGCGTAGATCTATGTCATCGCCGAACCGCCGGTTGCATTCTAGGCCGAAATCGTATGGATCTGGATATTCGCGTGCAAGACTAATAAGGTCTTTTCCGTCTAGCAATGGATCTCGACAGGATGCAAAGAATTCGAGGAGCTGATCTTCACTCTGCACTTCGAGCAACAGATCCGTTCTCTTCCGCGGTTGCAGGAGCATCGTAAGCGGTATTAGCAACTCGATAACGTAGCTCAGGTTGCCAGACCACTGTTCGCGCACTTCCATGAGCTGGGCTTCTGAGAGCCTAAGCTCGTTTAGGGCAGCCTCTATCTTTTCCGGCGAGGAATCTTTTCCAGTCTCACCCAGCAGAAGCTTTAGGGGAACCTCAAGATCTTCGCGCTCGAGGATGCTCGCTATGGCTTCGCTCAGCAATCGGGGATTGGCCGCACACTCTCTTGTGGCAAGCAATGTTTTGGAGTCTGCCATCCACATCGCAGATGTCGACGGCTCAGCAAGTTTTCTCTGACCAGAGAATAGTGCTATAGCGAGAGTAGTGCACCAAAGTATACGTACTCCACGAAGCGCCTGAACTTGTTCGGTGAACCTTTGGGATCCGGTGCCACGGGGGTTCACGCCATAATGGGCTGCCAATGTCAGCGCCAATGGTGCGATCCATTGTAGCCCCGACTCTTGCAACTCCTGCGCAATGCCGGGCGCCCATTCGCTTCCGTCATTTAATGGAACAAGGCGCAAAGCAGAAGTCTGAACCACAGCACCCCGGTACGCGGCCACAAGGTTGGTCGCGAGCCTCTTTGCATCAGATGCTTCAATCGCCAAAACCGGAATGTTGAACTGATCCAGGGCTGCGAGCGACGAACGACTCGAGTCCGGGAGGTACACCGGGGCATCATTTGCTGGTGTGACCGCAGATAGTCGCCGACCAGCGCCCTTCACCAGAAGTTGGGCAGGAAACTTCTGGCCGGCATCCGGTACAAACGATGCCCAAGCACCTCGAACCTGGCCCAGGAACACGTTATCGTCCCGTATCTCTGTTGTCTGGACAGCCGCAGCAAGGGCATCGAGGAGTCTGGTGCTGGCACTCTTCAATTCCGGGTCGTACTGCGGCATGCCGAGACCGACCATTGCTGATGCCAGTGCCGAGTCCAGGTCCAACATATTAGCTACAGCGGACGGAAGCGGGTGTAGATGCTCAAACTGCCACTCGCGCGTCCTCATCACCTTCGCCGGAACATGCCAACGTTCTGACGGAATGTGCCATGACTCTTGCTCGCGTGAGCGGACGCGAATCCAACGCGTTAAATGAAGCGCATACCATAAGGGCGACTGGAAATAAACGGAACCGGGCGAGCCTGACGTCTTTTTGAATTCGGACTTATCCCACCCTTGTGGCCATCCGCTCATGCTATTCAGCAACAAGTCCATCAAGGCCAATTTGGTCGATTCTTCAAATCTATCGAATTCGGAGATTCCAGGCAGCGCGTACAAGGCCTGCATCTGATACGGGAAATATCCAGCATATATAGGCTTCGCCGCCGAGCGCACCGAGTCTCTGTACTTCGACCAAATCTTCGCCGAGAAATATGGAGGCGGCGCGGAAGGCAATTCGAAGGCGCCAAAGCTGCCCATAAATGTGCCTTTCCATCCATTCGGCTCGACGCGGACAGGCCGCAGACCCGAAGCTACGCCCGCTGTATCAAGTAGCTCCTTGTGCTTAGAACCGGCATCCCGCCACAAAGGATGTTTGGGTGGTAACAGGAGATGCCTCGCTGCATCGCGGCTGTCGGCAGTATTGGCGCCCGATAAGTACTTGTGAAGCGCACTCCCGAGTGTCAGGGGCCATCCGGGACCGTAGGATGTGGTGTTGGCCATGAACCAACCACCTCGGCACGGAAGCGCAAGGCCCTCGAGCATGCGACCGGTCCTGTCGCCCCTCCCTCGTCCGACCAGGTTGGAGAGAAGATTGAGGCCCCACTGCAAGATATCCGCACAAAGTTCTGATTCCGGTGCCTTGAGCGCTACAGGCAACTTCGGTGTTCGCTTTATCAGCACCTCCACGAAGATGTCTTGGACTCGAAAGCGGTTGACAAGTGTCTTCTCAAGAAACTTCCGGGTAGGCGTCTGCTGTCGCAGATTCTGCGATTCGTACAGTGAGATGCTGTTGTGCAAAAACGCGACGTGAGGCTGCAACCGCCGTGGAATGTCAACTATCGCTGATTCATTCAACACGTCATCATCTTCACCGGCTCCTTGTCGTGGGATGAAGAACACGGCGCATTCCTTGCCGGCAGCATGGAGCTGTCCGTCCGTACCAAGCAAGACACGGCGGTCCAACAAATGTGTAGCGTCTCCTCCTAAGAGATGCGCAGTCTCCCTCCAGAAGGTATTCCAATCCCCCATCTCACTGGAATGGATTGTGCATGCAACGGCCTCAATCGTTTCCGCTAACGAAGCAATGGAAGGAAAGATCTCATATCCGGCCATGCTGGCGAGAGAAGTTAACTGCTGCATTCGCGAGTCCATGCGTTGGTCGAACACGGGGAATGTTGCGTGGGATCGCAGCGTCGCCTCCGCAAAGATTCTGGCCTCTGGGACTGTCGGAAGAAAGGATGCCTCAGACAGCGTCGACCAACCGCCATCAGCCACAAACCAGTGTTGTTCTGCAAGATTAATTCCCTCTTGACGGAGCTGGCCCTCGATGCCGGATCTCCATCGGTGCGCTGCCCCACTTTTTCCAACCGGTGCGAGCAGGTCTACAATGGCGCCGGCCGCAGTCTCATCTTCGCCGACGAGTTCATTGCTGACTATCGCGATCGCAAGTTTCCAGGCTTCCTCGAGCAGCCCACGATTGTAAGCCTGCTTCTCGAAATCAATGTCTGTCCGGCTCATGTCCGCAAAGAACGGTGCGTTCACATGGGCTGCGCTGCCCGATTCCACTAATGTCGGCAGGAAGATGCTAAACAGTCCGTCCGCTGGCACCTCGCCAGTGCGAACCGCCAAGGAAATTCGTGCGACACGCAGCTCTGGCCATTTTCCGGGAAGATTGGCAATCGCGTTACGAAACTCTTCTGAGCCATTGGCAACCTCAAGCTCGCGCTTCCAGATCAAATACGATTCCGGTAGGTCTTCGTCGCCAGTCGAAATCGTTACCGTTTCGCGTCCCAACTTCGACACATCACCGCGGATGGCCGTACGAGTCAGTTGCCTCCTCTTTCCTTCGCAATCGAGGGTGAGGGACGAAGCGCGGTCCAGAAACAAGACTGTATCAGCAGGCAGTTGTTCGATGGTAGCCTTGACCAGTTCACGCGCGGCCTCTGTTTTCAGAGGCAGGCGGACAACAGTCGCGAAAGAATCGTGCTCAAGGGCCAGGAGCTGCAAATGAGCATTACGAGTATCGATCGGAACAGGTAGTAGATATGGAGAGAGATACGAGAGCTCTCGTTTGAGCCATTCCGGACCGTACCGTACAGAGGAATTTCGAAACTTCGCTATCAGCTTAGCGTCCCAGTCCACCAGGGGAGCACTGCCAAACGGCGAGACTGGAGATATCCCGGTTGAGGCCAACTCTAGAACTGGCCCGGTAAGGTCGGTGAGCACGCTAGGTGAGAAACCGAAACACATACCGTCAAAGCGTTCGCTGTTCTCTTGGAGTCGAGAGAATATCTGCGGCGAATCAGTGATCTCAAGTACGCTACGAAAGCCGATCCCCTTGTTGCCGATAGACTTCTGCGGGTCTTTGTCGCTCTGGCCTAACTGAGATAGGCTGGCAAAGTTAGACTCCGAGAAAGGGGCTCCATCGTTGGCGACATATAGTGCGCCGTGTGGCCCGTCATTGTCGACCATCACAACCTCTATGCGAGCGTGGCCGTCGCCGACCTCGGGGAATAAAGCGTCGTGCGCGTTCTGGATTAGCTCCACTAGAAAGCGACCGTGATACTGATGCTCCACTTGTTGAGTGAGACTATGCAGGCTCCGGTAATTTGTCGTGCCTTCAGCAATTTCATACAGGAAAGTGCGAATCTTCGACGCCGTGGATGCCAGCACAATGTCTGCTGGGCCGATTGGCGCGTTGGGAATTGTCTCCAGATCGCGCTCCGTCGTGTCTCTGTGTGTGACGGGTCCCATCCGTTCCTCCAATCGCGCGATCGGGCCATTTCCCATTTCGCTGAAACTTAGTTCACCAAGAAGTCGGATGGATTACGCTTCCATTCCTGTCTTCTTCCGCATCACTGCGCGCCCAGGTTCGCGGGGACGCTCTCTGGCGACTGCGCGCGCACCTGGTCATAGACCTGCTTCCGCATCCATTCGCTGACGAGCCTTTGGAAGTCTTTGTCGTTCATGTAGCGGGCGAAGATCTCATGGTTCTGGTCCATGCGATCGATGAACTTGTCCTCCAGCGCTTTATCGAAAACGTATCCGAAGTTTTCCAGCGAGTTCACCATGGCGGCCTGCTGGATAGCGGTATCCGAAATAGCCTCTTCCCGGATCTGTTCGAAGAAGAGTTGATCGGCCGGCTTGAAATCAGTCCCGAATCGCTCGTTGATTACGTCTATCAATCGTGACAGCTCGACCTCTTCATGGCGATCTTTGCCTGTTCCGACTGCCGTTGGTGCCGGAACAACGCCCCGCTCGCCGGCGGCGAGGGCGATCGATCCATCGCTGGTTTGCTGCAAGCGGTAATACCGAAGTGCCACTTCATCATCGAGCACGATCGCCGGCCCTATCCCGCGCTTCGGCAGTCTCGGGATCAGCAGCCGAATAAATGCGTAGAGCTTCTCCAGGTCCGCATCTTGGAACGGGATGATCTGCGACATGAACGAATACAGGTTCCTGAACGAGACGAGCAACCCGCGGAATAGCTCCTGCTTCTCCTGGTCAAGCGCCTCGAACCGCGCAACGGGGCCGTTCAAGATGCGGTGGATCGTAGCGTGGTCATTCTGCGACTGGAATTGTTTCGGCTTGAAGAAGACCTTGGCGAACTCCTCCACTTCGTTCGACCAGTAAATCTGCTCCGCGGCCAGGTTCGCCTGGATCGCATAAAGCTGGTGCGGCTCAACCTGCTGGTCGATCACCGGAACCTCGTAGTACGGCTTGAACGCCTCCCGAATATCTTCGGCTTCATTCACGAAATCGAGAATGAACGTGTCCTCTTTGCCCGCGTGCGTCCGGTTGAGGCGTGAAAGCGTTTGAACAGCCTGAACTCCGTCCAGGCGCTTGTCCACATACATCGTGTGCAGGAGAGGCTGGTCAAAGCCCGTCTGGTATTTTTCCGCCACGATCAGTACCTGGTACAAATCCTTATCGAATTCCTTCGGCAACTGGCTCTCGCGGATTCCGTTATTCATGGCAACTTCGGTGTACTCATCCCCCGTGTCGAGTTCCACACTCCCTGAAAACGCGACCAGCGTTTTGATGTCGCTATAGCCCTTCTCCGCGATGTACTTGTCGAACTCCTGCTTGTAGCGGACTGCCTGCTCGCGCGAGCCGGTCACGACCATCGCCTTCGCCCTACCGCCAATCCTCGCCTTCGTGGACGTCCGGAAGTGCTCAACCATTACTTCCGTTTTCTGCGCCAGGTTGTACGGATGGAAGCTGACAAACCGCGCCAAAGCCCGTGCAGCTTTCTTCTTATCCAGCTTCGGGTCGTCTTCAATGGACTTGATCAGCCGGAAATAAGTCTTATAGGTCATGTAAGACTTCAGGACGTCGAGGATGAACCGCTCCTCAATTGCCTGCCGCATAGAGTAGACATGGAAGGGCTGCGGCTTTCCGTTCGCATCCTTGCGGCCAAAAGTCTCAAGCGTCTTATATTTCGGTGTTGCAGTGAAGGCGAAGAAGCTGAGGTTCGCCTGCCGGCCGCGTTTCGCCATCGCCTTAACGATCTCTTCTTCGTAATCCGTGAAACCTTTCTCCTGGGCTTCCTGCTTGGCTTTTTCTCTTAGCGCGTTGCCGGCCAGCACTCCCTTCAGCTCCGCGGCAGCCTCACCCGACTGTGAGCTGTGTGCCTCGTCCACAATCACCGCATACTTCCGATCCGGCAGGTCCATGACCTTCTCAGTGACGAATGGGAACTTCTGCAGCGTGGTGATGATGATCGGCACGCCCGACTTCAGCGCCTCAGCCAGCTGCGTCGAGTCCTCGTCGATCTTCTGCACCACTCCGCTCTGGTGCTCGAACTGGTAGATCGTATTCTGCAGCTGCTGATCGAGAACACGCCGGTCCGTGACTACAATAACGGAGTCGAAAACCTTCTGGTCATGGTCGTCATGCAAGTTTGACAGGCGGTGCCCGAGCCACGAGATGCTGTTGCTCTTCCCGCTGCCGGCGGAGTGCATGATAAGGTAGTTGGCGCCGGCGCCCTCCTTGCGCGCTGCACTTTCAAGCTTCCGCACGGCATCAAGCTGGTGGTAGCGCGGGAAGATCATCGTCTCCTTCTTGATCTTCTTGCCGCCCACGTCAGTCTCGATGACTTCCAGGTGCATAAAGCGGCCGAGGATGTCGAGGAGGCTGTCGCGCTGCCAGACCTCTTCCCACAGGTATGAGGTCTTGTACTTGCCCTCGGCAGCAGGCGGGTTCCCGGCGCCCAGGCCGTCACCTTTGTTGAAGGGTAGAAAGTAGGTGCTCTTTCCCGCCAGCTTGGTTGTCATGTACACCAAGTCAGGATCGACGGCGAAGTGGACCAGCGCGCGCTTCTTGAACTGGAAGATCAGGTCGTTAGAGTCACGATCGTTCCGATACTGATACATAGCATCCTGAACATCCTGGCCTGTCATTGGGTTCTTCAGCTCGGCGGTGATCACTGGAATTCCATTGAGGCAAAGGGTCAGGTCCAGGGCCTGGGAGCTTGTTGCTTTGAAGAGCAGTTGCCGGACGACGGTCAGTCGGTTCTTCTGGTAGAGCGCCAGATCGTCGGGGTTCATCCGCGTGGCCGGCTTGAAATACGCAACCTTGACTGACTCGCCGTAGCACTTGAAGCCGTGCCGCAGAACATCGAGGCTGCCGCGCGAGTCCATCGCCTTGGTCAGATCGTCGAGGACTGTTTCCTCGGTGCGCCTGGCCAGCAATTTCTCCAGCCGCTCCCAGGTTTTCTTCTGTGTGTCCTTAACAAAGGGGATGAACTGAGTAGGATCGAGCGCCCGTTCCTGATGAAAGTATCCCTGCTCGGCCTTGGTGTAGCCAGCACAGCTAACCAAGTGGTGCTCAATCGCGGCCTCGAATGCTTTCTCTTTGTGGTCTATTGGCATACGGCAGAAACCTCCTGCGAACGATAGTTCCGAACGTCGATCTGACCAGTGACCGCTGAGGAAATCAGGGCGGAGCGGTGCTCTTGCAACAGGTCAATGGCACAGTTGGCTTCTGCAAGCAGAGAGTCGAGGCCATGGGTTATGCCCCTGACATGCTCAATGATTAAGAGCCGCTCTTGCATCGGCGGAAATGGAACCGGCAGTTCCTGGATATTTGAGGACGAGATTGATGCGAGATTCGTGCTTTGCTTGGATCGGCTCATGAAATAAAAGCGACCGCACTCCGCGCTCGTTACGAGATTGAGCCATTCGGGCTCCATTCCCTTAGGCCTGACGGCGAAAACATGGTTCTGGTGAATGCAACCAGGAATCTCTCCGCGCCAGATGTGTCCACGTCCGAGCTTATCGAAGTCGCCACCTTCGTTCATCAGAACGTCACCGGCGCTTAACGCATAACGCTGCAATTCGTTTGCGGTAATCTCAATCGTGGCGATCTCTTCGAGATTGAGGTATCCGTCTTGGACGTTTGCCACTCTAAGATATGGGACTTCTATTGCATTCTGGCCATCAAGGTTGCGGCCTTTTGCAACACCACCTTGAACGTGCGCCATGAATTTTAGCCGCACCATGGTCCAGTGCGACGGAACCTCCCCTATCCATTCAATACCGGAGTCCTTCATGGGAGCATCGGGGCTCAGGCCTTTGGTGACCGCGTGGGAGATGACGGCTTGCCGTTTCTCTTTCAGCAATTCAATAAGCAGCAGCTGCTCCTTCACAAGTGCGTCAATTTTCGATGTTTCTCGGCTCAAGAACGTTGCAATCTCGCACTGCTCTCTCGGATGTGGAACCAAAATCGGGAGGCGCTTCACGTCTGAGAACTTCAGGGATTGCCGCAGTCCCCCGCCCATTGAATAGAAAACCTTTGTCACGTCGTACGCACGGAGCAAATAATTGATGAACTGCGGTTGTAGCTTTTTGGGAGCCAGTGCTAGATAGGCCGAGGTGATGATTCCTCTTTGGTCTACGATAGCGGTCCGTAGACTGCGTTTGTCGTTCTGAAGGTCTGTGAGTCGGAAGACGATGTCGTCGGGATGGACTATTTGGTATGTCTCGAATGACTCAGGTAAGAGCCCGTCATTCGAATCAATGTCCTTCTGAATGATCCTTCCATAGCTGAGAGACAAGAGGTTATCCTCAAGCATTCCTCGGTTCGATTCGTTTCGCTCATCGGCTACGCTAAAAAGCGGCAGGAGTTCCCAATGCTCCGGAACTTCACCGAGCCATTCCACGCCGCTGTATTTGTATTTCGCATAACGAAATAACCTGGTGTTCATTCGGCCAGTCCCTCCAGCATCGTCGTGATTCGACTGGCGACCGTCTTGAGATCAGCATCGATCTTATCGAGTGAACGCGGTGGCTTGAAGACGTAGAAGTGCCGATTGAATGGAATCTCGTAGCCGACTTTGGTCTTCGATTCATCGATCCAGGCATCGGGGACATGCGGCGTGACCTCGCGATCGAAGTAGACGTGAATGTCTTCCTTCAGCGGCACATTCTCGTAGTCGCGCAACTCGGCATCCGGCTCCGGGTCGCCGTCTGCATCGAGGCAAATCTCGGCGGATTCGTCTCGCTGGGACATGACATTCAAGATGACCTTGCGGAGGGGAGCAGGGAGCTTCATCCCGGCATTATCCAAAGCAATGACCAGACGTTCTTCAAAGTCGGGCCTATCCCTGTCCACCACGGATGCATCGATTGTCCTGAGCATCTGTTCAATTTCGTTCTGAAGAACCTGACCGGCCTCAATCTCCCGCTGGCCCTCCTTGCCATTTTTCTTGGAGGTTGCCAGTTTCTGAAAGACAGGCTCCTCTTTGAGAGCAGCGATACGTTCCGGCGTGACTTGAAATGCGAGCCGGAGTGGGCGGTAGACAGTGATCTGGCGGTAGCCAAAGTCGATGTTGTCAAAGAGCTTGGAACGGCCGTTCTTGGTCAGGTCTCCGTATAAATCGACGACCTCAGCGATGTTTCCGTCTGAGAGCTCATTGCGCTTGTTGCCGAGGTTCTTCCGCATCTTGACGAAAAGGTCTGTCGCATTGATGAGCTGGATCTTGCCGCGGCGCTCTCTGCGCTTGCGGTTGGTGAGTATCCATATAAAGGTGGCGATGCCGGTGTTGTAAAACATATCGTTCGGCAGGGCGACGATGGTCTCCAGCCAATCGGACTCTATGATCCACTTGCGAATCTCGCTCTCCCCCGAACCGGCGTCGCCGGTGAAGAGCGGCGACCCGTTGAAGACGATCGCCAGGCGGGAGCCTTCCGGCTTCATCTTCGAGATCATGTGCATAATGAAAAGGAGTGAGCCATCGTTGATGCGTGGCAGGCCGGGACCAAACCGGCCATCAAATCCCTTTTCATCGTGCTCGGCAACAATGATGTCGGCCTGCGGCTTCCACTCGACGCCGAAGGGAGGATTCGCCAGTAGGTAATCGAACTTCTTGCCTGGCAAACCGTCCTGGGTGAAGCTGTCACCGAATTTGATGTTGTCTGGATGCTGGCCCTTGATCATCATGTCGGAGCAGCAGACGGCGAAGGCCTCGTTGTTGTAGTCCTGGCCAAAGACCTCGAGCTTGGCGCCCGGGTTCAGATCGCGCAGGAACTCCTCGGCGACGCTGAGCATGCCGCCGGTCCCGCAGGCCGGATCGTACAGAGTCCGAACCGCGCCAGCGGTCCGCAGGACCTGGGAGTCCGGAGTGAACAACAGATTGACCATGAGCCGGATGACTTCGCGCGGGGTGAAGTGATCGCCGGCCGTTTCGTTCGAGGCTTCGTTGAATCGCCGAATCAGGTCCTCGAAGATCAGGCCCATCTCATGATTGGACACGGCGGACGGGTGCAGATCCATCTCCGCGAACTTCGAGACGACCAGGTAAAGCCGGTTGGCGTCGGCGAGCTTGGCAATCTCCTTCTCAAATTCGAAATACTCGAAGATCTGGCGCGCCTTCGCGGAGAAATGCTTGATGTAAAAAGCCAGGTTTGTCGCGACCTTGTCGGGGTCGCCTCTCAGCTTCTTGAAGTCCAGCTTGCTGGTGTTGTGAAACTTTTGGCCGGCGGCCCGATTCAGGATCGGTTCGACATCCTTGATGCCGCTTGCCTTGAGCGCCGCGGCTTTTTCCAGAACCTTCTGCTTGGTCGGCTCCAGCACGCAGTCGAGCCGGCGGAGGACGGTCAGAGGCAGGATGACCTTGCCGTACTGTGCCGGCTTGTATGGCCCGCGGAGCAGATCCGCCACCGACCAGATAAATGAAACCCGTTCACTGAAGTTCGACACGATTGAGCCTTCTTATTCATTCGGAGTTGGAGTTCGTTTGGTACTTGATGCCTTCGCTTTGGAAGCGCTCTTCGCAGCTCGTTGGCATGCCTTTTCGAAGGAGTCAAGCATGCCATAGCCGCTGAAGCTGATCTTGACGGTCTTCACAGTTGCTTTTGGGTCAGGCTTCGTCACCTCCAGCCATCCGCGGGCGATCATCTTTTTCATCAACTTCGCCACGTTGGGTTGAGGGATCCCGGTCACTTGCGCGATCTGCGTTTGCGATTTCGGCATAGGCCTATTGCATTCCCGCAGAACCAGCACCACCGACCTTGGGTCTGCCGATGGAAATGCGTCCCCAAGTTCAGCCCTGTAGGCCTCCATCATGTCTAGAAACATGTCCAAGTATCGCACGCATCATCCTTTGATACAACAACATGCCAAATGGAATATCTGAAGGCCCCCTTCCGAGAATGCCAAGATATTCCAAATGGAATATCCCCAAGGTGTTTTGGAGGATCAGAACGATATTCCAAATGGAATAAGGGCCAGTCTCTCTCAACTGGCCGACAAATGTAAAGGCCGGGCAGCGCATTTTTTACTCGTGGCTCGGGTTCGCATCCCAGGATCTCGCTCTGCTGAAATGCAGAGAGATCTCCAGTCACAGGGCGGATGAGGCCTGAACCTTTGGTTCACGGCCATAAATCCCGCATGATCGCAAAGTGACCGGAAGGGTCTATTTGTAACCCAACCCTCTCACCGACGGAACCGGAAAGTTGCGGCCGCGATGGCGGACTGATTCGGAGAAGTTGAAAACCAAACGCAATCCCGAAGTGGGCGGTGACCGCGAGTCTCCTTGGATCGTTCTCTGCCTCGGGAGGCCAACTGAGGCGCCGATTGGCATGCCTCCAGAAAGAACGTTGATGATGAATCGACTGGTTACCTACGACGCAATGGCGCAGCACACGGGGACATGGTTGCGTGGCTACAACTGGGACATCTACGGCTGCGGCACATACCGCCAACCGAAGAGCGAGACTCACGCAGTGGCCCTGATGAAGCGCTTCGTGGAGCGTCTCCAGCTCAAGTTGCGCGCACCGGTGTCCTATTTCGCCGCGATGGAGCGCCGCTACTCCGGCTGTGGTGATTCCCCAATTCCAGTCCACTGGCACTTCCTGGCCGCCAGTGTCAGCAGTGAAGCCATGGCTCCCATGGCCGAATCGTTGTGGCAAGAGCTCTTCGGCAATGCCAAGATCGACCCGTACGACCGGAATGGAAATGCCGCCTATTACGTCTGCAAGCTCGTGTCGCACCAGAACGGATCGGTACTCTCCGGCAACCTTGACCAGATGGAGTATCAGGGCCCATCCGATCTTCTTGCAGCAGCCCAAGTCAATCCCTACGTGGCCGCCCATTTGAAGGACCGAGTATCGGGACAATACCTGGTCATTCGTTGAGCGAGCTTTGCCGCGACGAGGCCCAAGGAGGTGACAACAACAAGGAACGGGGAGTTGATGTTGGTCGGACTTGATCGGTCGGTGGTAGTCTGTTTTCGTGAAGCTTCGGTTGCGCAAACAACCGGGGCGTTGCTGCTCTGGTCCCAGCTGGAGCCACCAGCGGGCCAGGGCGACGATCCAGGGAGGCGACCTTGGATCACAAGGCGGAACTTGGTGCTGCGATGCAGCTCTTGTCCTCCAATCTGCGGTAGAGATCGGCTTCGGGGCCAATGCCCCGGGGCCGATTTCCTTTGGCGGCCAAAAGATCAGACTCGCCCCCAAATGCCCAACCGTCGCACTGACAGTATCTAACGCTTAGCCTTCAGGCCAGAGCTTTGGTAGTGCGTGCCATTAACCCAAGCTGGAGGTGGGGATAAAAATGGCACAAGCAGCCTCTCAAGGCAACTCAACATGCGTCCAGCACTCGGACCACCCGCAGTGCTCTCAACCAAATCTGATCACGGTCAAAGACGCCGCCAGGCGCCTCGGCGTGTCGAAGAGTACCGTTTATCGATTCGACCGCGACAATGGCCCTCTCCGTTTCGTTGTCGACGGCAGACCCATCCTTATCGAGAATGATTCGTTCGAAACCTATTTGGCCAATATCCGTCGGCGCGAAACTGAACTTGGTTCGCCGGCGGACGAGGTCCTCCGCGACTGCCCTCAAGAAGAGCAACCGGAACGAACAAACCCACAAATGGGCGAAATGCCGTTGGAGGCATCCACGCATACTCTGCCTTGCGATGTACCCCGGCCAATTTCGAGTAGCGGACAGCGGGAAGACATCCTGCCCAGACGTCAAGCCCTCGCAATGTTCTGCTACCAGTCGTTTCTCAGCTAGCACTATTTCCTGAGCACAACCAGAAGTGGCAGTGGGGATGAACGGTCATGAAAGGGCGTCGATCCAGGTTCCGGCTCGTCTGTCGGGATCTCGGCGATCAGTGGCAGGTCTTCATCAGGTATGACTGAGAGCACATCGCAAGCCAAAACCATTCAGCTTGTCGTTGACCACCAATCCGCAGTCCAAATCTACGAGTTCCTCACCATTGGAATCGTCTACCCGACCCACAGTGCCGTGTGCGAAAACCTCGCGGTACTGTGGGTCGGTCTACAAACCAACATCAACTTGGCGGCGAATGCTGCCATCCCACAGGAGTAATTTCATGCTGAAGGAATCCACCCGCGGAGATCGCAATGTCTTCATTCAACCAGAAACAATAACCGGGGAGTCTCATGCCTCGGCTCAACCAGGACAACCTGATTGCCTAACGATCAGCAATTCCGGCACCGACTCAACGGATGACGGGGCCGCCGAGGATGAGGCAGTTCTCTTTCGCCCGCGGCTTTACTGCGTCCCAGAAGATTAACTGCAAACCTTTGGTACTTCCGACAAGAAGCTCACCATGAAGACAGAATCGCAGAAGGTGTCTCGGGTGCTAACCGGGATCGATGATTCGACGGAGTTATGACCAGGGACACCTTCTGGCACGGCATGAGAAAGGAAACATAGGCGCAGAGTCACCACTTCAAGGCAAAGCCTGTACGCGGCCCTGGAAGCGCCGCAAAGCCCATCAGGTTAAATAAACAGGCCGATAGAGCTTGTTAGCGAATTCGGACATCGATTTGTCAACAAAGCATCTTCGGACAGCCGCGCAACGACAGCACATAATCGACAGCCCTCAGGAGGAGCGCATGAGCAATTCAGATACAGGAAGGTATCCGATGTTGAAAGAGATTCTCGACATCATGGAGATGCCGCTGCAACCGATGTATACCACCCGCGACGTCGCCAGGATGTTCGGCGTGTGCGTCCGGGCAATCCAGAACTGGATTGCCTGTGGTCAACTGGTTCCTCGCAACCTCCCTGGTCGGTGGAAGTTCTTCGCCCAGGACCTCGAAGAGTTTCTCTCCGCAAGCCAGAAGGAACGCTGCTAACGTGCGCACGGCACGGAAGCGACTGTCCCCCGACTTCTCCTCAGTGAGTCCTCGTCGAAATGCGGTGTCGGGACCCACTGGGCACCAAGAAGCTCGATCGGGAAGGAAATCGAAGGGCTCTTCTTGAAGTAAACGGGGACGACCGAGTCAGGTCGGCCGATTCCCGACCGCTGGAGGAGACGCACCTGCCGTCTCACGCCAATAACGTCTGAACGCAGTCACCAGCAAAGTCGAACATCTTCGTTATATCTCCAACTCAGGTGCACCTTTCCAGAACTTGCAATGAACTTCGCAAAGCTTCTCAACGCTTCGCGCTTTATATGCAATTTCTAGCGGCACATCACATTGAACTACACGGGAGAAATGAATATATGACGACATCAACCATTCCGATTGGTACGCGAATTGCATGTGATCTTCGCGATTCTTCGGAAAACAGCACGCATGGTCAGCGGGACATTAGCACCTTGACAGATCTTCTGTATATATTGAAAGAGAACCCGCCTCGCGCATTTCCGATGTTGCGCACGACCTGCTCCTTGCTCTCTGCCTATCTCGATACGCCGCCTGAACAAGTCCTCCTTGATTCAATCAGCGAAGCCAGAAATGGTTTCCGGCCCTACCTTGAGGGCCGAAAATACGCAGAGAACTCGATTCGCACTTTTGTGAACCATCTTCGGATCTTGCTTAAGCTCGCGACAGAGCTTGGGTGGAAGCCCAACACGTTGGTGCCGAAGGAATGGCGTGCAATCCTCACGCTGGCTGCGGAGCGAAAGTGCGAGGATCCCGCCAAACACCTCGCTCGGACAATTCCGACGCCAAGAGATGTCTCTATCGAAGATGTCGACCAATGGGTTCAGCTCAGAGTCCAGCAAGGCATTTCATTCGACCACGCGAGGCACCAAAAGACATTGTTCTGGCGGCTCCTTCGCGACTGCGGCTGTAATGAGCAGACGCCGATGTGCATTGTGCGGGAGAAGCGATACGGTGTGCCACTGAAGCAGTTTCCATCAGCAATGAAGAATGAGGTTCTTGGATTGTTGCAGTGGAAGCAAGTTGCGTTTGCAATCGGCCGGCCTAAAGGTGGGCAGCACAGAGCTGTGACATCGAAACGGCTTAAGGAAATAATCTGCGCCCTGTATGGCTTTGCGCTGAACGTGCGAGGAGAGTTGGGGATCTCATCTCTTGCCCAGCTCGTTCACAGAGACATCATCAGCGGTTATGTGGAGTGGTGCATCAACGTCCGCAGAATGAAGATATACGGACTGAAGAGCACCCTCTATCTGGTATTGGCGGCCCTGGAGAAGCATCCATCTTACACGGCGATTGATTTCGCTTGGTTCAAGCCACTCTTGGATACCTTGCCAATTGAGCCTCAGTCCGAGCTGAAGAAGCGGAAGGCATCCAAGTGCCTCGACTACGATGTGGTTGATGCCATTCCGGCAAAAATCCACGCTGAAAGGCCATCGGCTGCAAAGAAGGGTCTCAAGCAATGCGCGCAGATAGTCCAACAGGAACTCCTGGTCAAGTGGCTGATCACTCTTCCCTGGCGGCAAAGAAACTTGCGGCAATGCAGGATCGGTGGGCCGGAACCCAATTTGTTCAAGGGGAAGATTCCGCCTTTCTGCGATATCGACAAGCCCGAATGGGTCCAACAGGAAGAGCAGAAGAATCCAGATGCGAAGTTCTGGCAGTTTCGATTTAACTGCGACGAGACAAAGACAGGGATTGATGTACATGCAATATTGCCTCGCCCGTTGATTGGGCCGCTCGAGGAATATCTCGATGAGTTTCGGCCTCGCTTGATCCAGGGTGCTGATCCGCGGACCCTCTTGATCAGCCATTCCGGAAAAGGATTGACGCAGAATCAAGTAACGGAAATGATTTCTACTTTGACGCTGCGGCATGGAGGGAGACGGGTGACGCCCCATCTCTTCAGAGATATTGTCGCTTTCCGATGGCTGAAAGAACATGCCAAAGACTTTCTGACCCTCTCGAAGATCTTGTGGCATCAGGACGTCAATACAACCATCCGGACCTATGGTGCCCGGTTTAATGAGTCCTGCGGCGCCTCCGCGATGGATTCTTGGCTGGAGGCGAGGGCAGCTAATTCGAAATAGCCGACTTTGCCTTTCCTAGTTACTTTCCTATTCGGAACGGGCATCACTTCGCAGATGCTTCTTCCGATATGGTGCGAGCCAGAGATGGTACCACCATCCTCCACGATGGCCAGATTGAGATGCAGATGCCGCCTGTGACACTTGCCGACTAGCCCTCAATCCCGGCATCTGTAATGACTCGATCATGAAGACGATGGCGCCAAGAGCAGTTGCACAAGATTGCTGAGCCCTTGGTTTGGCTGGGCCTTTGGTACTTTGCCGGCTCAGCCTACCGTCGAATCAACGCAACCTGCGTAAAGGAGCAAATCCCCGGAGAACGGAGTTCTCCCAGGACAACGACATGAAGCAACCCTCGAATCCACTCACGATCAGCGCACGTAATGCCGGACAGGTCGAACTGAAGAAGTATTGCCCTCGGTGCTGCTGGTACCTGCTGCGCATTAAGAAGATGCCGTTCCAGTTCGGTATGCCGGGAGTCATGTTCTATATGGAACAAGTTGAGAAAGCCTTCATCATTGCCTATCTCAAGAAATCTGAGTCTCTGCCGAAGCATCTCAAGCCGTTCAGCACGTGTACTGGCTCGGTTGAGTTTCCCTACGCCATGCACCACTTCCATGAGGAGAGTGGTGTCATCGTCTCAGCCCGCCCGGATATGATCCTCAGCAATCCCGATGGAACTTTGACACTCATCGACCTCAAGACCTCCAAGCCCGACGGCGGGGGGAAGGAATTCCTGCCTCAATACGAAATTCAGGTAATCGGCTACTCTTGGGTTGCCAATGCAGAGAAGATCGGCAATGTTACCGCGGCCGGAATCATCTACGGGGACATTCAGGTCGACTCGTTCGTCAAGGATCCGCTGAAGCTTCAGTCAGGCGAGGGCTTCAACGTGCCCTTCGCGCTGAGCAGCCACGCGGTCCCGCTGGAATACAAGCGGTTTACGCGCTGCCTGACGGAGGTGAACAAGGTGTGGAACGCCGAACGCCCGCCGAAAGGTGTCGTCGGCTGCAAGGATTGCAAGCTGCTGACGAGGTTCGTTGATTTCGAGAACAACTTGCAGCTCACGGATTGGCGCCTCGACGCGGCCTTCCCCGACTACCATCACATTCGCATCCAGCAGGACTTCGATCGCAACAGAACCCGCCCTTTGCCAATGGAAATCAATGATCTTCTCTCAGAAGATCGTTGGGACGAGGAAGGCGGAATGTGGTCTAACTGGGAATTCTGATAACACCCACCGCTGAGTCTAATCCCTAAACTTCAGCCCGCGCCGCTCTGAGCACATGGATGTCATAAACACTCATGTGTTCAGGGCCAGGTGCCCGGAAGCCCACTCCATAATTGGCCCTCTCGAATATTCGATTCAACTCTCAACAAGATCAAGGACAAATCATGAATCAAGCCGAAAGCTCACACGACGTTCAGGTAAAACGTACCTGGGAACCGCTCCTGACACCCATCGAGGCCGCGGAGCTCCTCCGCATTCATCCCAAGACAGCCCTTCGCCTGGCTCGCACCCATGGCATCCCTGCGATCAGGCTGGGCAAGCACTGGCGCTTCCGTACTTGCGATTTGAGAACCTGGGCGGAATCCCAGATTCAACCATGCATCGAGCCGTTGGTCGCTGGGGACTCGGTGTAAAGATGGCAAGCGATCGTTCATCTTATCAAGAAGGTTTTATCGAACGCGTGCACCGCGCCAAGGGGCCTGACCGCTGGGTTTACCGGTGGTGGGCTTCTCATGGGCCAGACGGCACTCGAATCCACCGCAGCAGGGTCATTGGTACGGTCACTCGTTTCCCTACTCTGGCCAAGGCGAAGCAAGCTGTCGAAAACTTCCGATCCGAGATCAACGCAGCCGAAGACAAGACGGTTGCTGTGATGACCGTGGGGGAAGCCTGGGCGCACTTTCAAGCCAATGAACTGCGCGACCCGAACGTCGATCGGTCAGCGACAACAATTCAGAGCTACTTGGATTACTTCAAAGCGCACATCATTCCTAAGTGGGGATGCGTGCCGCTTGATGAAGTCAAGTCTGTTGCGGTCGAGCGGTGGCTTCGGGGCCTCACGAAGGCACCTGCCCCGCCCCGCAAGGTAGTAGATGGAGAAGCGAAGCCGGCCACTCCGAATGAGACGACCCCCAAGCCTCTCGCACCGGCATCGAAGGCGAAGATCCGTAACCACATGAGCGCGCTGTTCTCCCATTGCATCCGGCACGAGCTTTATACGAAGCTGAATCCTATCGCGCCGGTCCGCCAGAGCGCGGTCCGTCAACGAGACCCCGACATCTTGACGCTTGACGAGATGCGCTCAATCATCAACAACATCAAACCGGCGGCAATCAAGACGATGGTTGCCGTAGCATCGGCATCGGCGCTGCGCCGGAGCGAGGTGCGCGGCCTCAAGTGGGCGGACCTCGACCTGGATCGGTGTTGGTTCAATCTTCAACGCGGCTACGTCTCGAAGTCGGAGACGAAGATGAAGACGCGGGCATCCCGCAAGGGAATGGAGATGCTTCCGGCCTTGGGTGCTGCCTTGCTGGTCTGGCGAGACCACACGCCTTACAACCAAGACGCTGATTGGGTCTTTGCATCTCCATTCACCAATGGGAAGCGCCCGTATTGGCCAGATTCAGCCCTGAAGGATCACGTCAAGCCGGCCGCCATCGCAGCGGGCATCACCAAGCGAGTAACCTGGCATACCTTCCGCCACTCACTGGCCAGCCTTCTGGGCCAACAGGGCGAAGGCGTCAAGACGGTCCAGGAATTGCTTCGGCATGCGACATCACGCGTTACGCTCGACGTGTACCAACAAGGTAGCACCGAGGCCAAGCGATTGGCGCTCAACCGGGTCGCCGGAATCTTCTTCGCCCCCACCAAAAGTGCATAGATGGCAGAAAAAGCTGCCGATGATGCGCTACACCTGTTCAAATAGGATCGACGAAGATGGAAACCGGACGGGTACTGAATTCTACTATTGCCCGCCGCATCCTCCACATGTAATCTTTCCGGGAGAGGAACTCCTTGATTCCAAGCGCGTTGCATTTCAGCAGATTCCGAGCTTTTCTCGAACCAGCTCGCATTGAACTGGCTCCGCTCACTATCGTCATCGGTAAAAACGGGAGCGGGAAGAGCGTTCTGACGCGGCTTCCCCTGCTGATCTCGGGGGGGCTCTGGCCTACATCCGACTCTGTCCTTGACTTGTCTGCAGGGGGCATTTCACACGCATCTCGTTACGACGACCTGATCTATCAAAGAAGCTCGCAACCATTCTCAATTGGCGCAGAGATTTCAGATGGCCCGAATAATCTGCAATTTGTAACTACAATGCGATACGTTCTCGAAATTCATGCCCCCGGAATCGAAGAGTTCGAGCTGAGGCGTGATGGAAATCGGGTACTCAGGCTTCGTTTAACTCAGCCTGAGCAGTTGGCAGCCAGAACTGCGACATTCGCCGCCCAAAGAGGTGAGGATGAGACAGAAGCTTTAGTCCAAGTAAGCTTCTCGGGACTATTTCCGACCACGATTGATGGCGACGCTCAGATTGCGGCGGACGTTTCTTCGGCCCGAGCCATGTTCGAAGCCTCGTTTAAGGCCCCGAGCTACCTAGGCCCCTTTCGTTCAGAGCAAGGGGCTTTGTTGCAGGTGCCCCGCCAGGGTATACGTGATCTGGGCCCGCGTGGTGAACGCGCACTTGACATCATCGCCGACGACTGGCTCAGGGGAGATGGCCAGCTGCTTGCCGCCGTCGGAGATTGGTTTGAGGCCTCCATGAACGCGCGACTTAAGCTAGAAGGTCTTAACGGATTGGCTAGGATCCTCGTTCACGATTCGGCCCGAGACTTGGATGTGGACTTGAGCGAAACCGGAGCAGGCTTTGCACAGGTTTTCCCAGTAGTGGTGCAGGCATTAGCGCGAAAACGGGGAAACCTCAATGCCAAGGTCGTGATCGTCGAACAGCCCGAATTACATCTGCATCCAGGAGCGCACGGAGAAATTGCTGACCTGATCTGCAGTACGGTATCAGCCTGCGGAACCGATGTCCGCTACATCTGCGAAACCCACTCCGAACAATTCATCACGCGAGTGAGACGGAGGATTGCGGAGGGAACCTTTCCCGCTTCGAGCGTGAGGATTGTATCGGTCGGACACCAAGCGGCTGTTGAGGATCCCGTTGAGCCTGTCCGAATGATAGCTATCGATGAATCTGGTGCGCCTGACTCATGGCCGATCGGCGTCTTTGACGAAGCATTCAATGATCTTGTCGAAATGAGGAAGGCTGCTCAAGATCGAGCTGACGACGGGCTGTAGGCCATGATGATCCAAGTTGAGGGTCGAGTCTTAAACAATCCCAAATGGTATCCAGTGCTTGATGTGATTGTCGACCTTATGGCGGACAAGAATAACAGGCACTCCTTCGACGTGCGCCAGATTCCCGAAATAGAGTCCAGCCAATGGGTCTCAGATCTTAACAGAACGAGAAAGGCAGTTCCGGAATTCCTGCGCAGCTCTGCTAGGACGGTTGGACTAGACGGCGGCAGCAACGCAGTGGTCCTTCGAATAGATGACAACGCAACTCATCCTGGCAACGAGGATGCTCCCGGGACTATACGCATTCACCCATACGGAGCTCTCCGGATTTTGATACAGCCGTTGCACGTCATTGTTGAGGATGAGTCTTCCGATGGTGCGTTCGTGTTGTGGATGGCGAGAGCCTTAGGTCGTGATGCGATATCGAGCGCGTATGCATCAGGACGGCTCGCTTTTCGACATGCTGGGGGGAAGGGCCAGATGGAAAAGTCCGCTCGAGCGCTTACGTTTGGGGTATGGCCGCGCCCAAACCGTCCCATTCTTCAGATGCGGCTTCGGGCCATTGCTCTTTTGGATAGCGACTCATGCTTCCCGGGAGATTTTCCAAATCAGACATACGTGAACCGTGTGGGACCAGAGGTAGCATTTTTGCATGTTCTTGCGGGCCGAACGATCGAAAACTATGTGCCGCTCAAATATGCTTCCCGTCGTCTGAAAGCGGACGGCCTTGCGGGCGCAGCCCAATGTTTCGAAAGGTTAACAAATGATCAGCGTCAATTCTTCCCCATTAAGAGAGGCTTCACGGACGGTCAAGGCAGGCCCCAATCACACGCGGCCTTCCTCGCCGACGTCGAGCGTGACGCACGGGAGAAGGATCACTTCCGCAGTGTAGACGATAACGATTGGCGTATCCTTACAGAAGGCTTCGGCACACGGTTCGCAGACGTTTACCAGGAGACAGAATACCGCTGCAATCGATCCGAACAGGGCTTGTTGTCGTCGCAGCAGAAATCTGAATTGGATGCATTCCTTATGAAAGTTGTCAGACATCTATGAGCCCAAGCGAGAATAACCCGTTCATGCCCCAGGCCCCGGCCGCGAGCGCAAGGCCTGACATCGTCTCTCTAGACGTACTGCTGAATGAAGTGGATGAGGGTACGGTTCAGATCCCACGCTTCCAGCGCGACTATGTTTGGACACCGACCATGATGAGGGAACTGTTTGAGAGCGTGTTGAGCGGGTACCCTATCGGATCCCTACTCTTTTGGAACGCTCGAGATGTTGAGGTGCGGACGATGAAGATGATTGGGCCCATCGCCGCTCCAGTGAGGACATCGAGGGCACCGATCTCTCTCGTGCTGGACGGACATCAGCGACTTGCTACGCTGTACGGTGTCTTGCGTTTGCCACCGGATTACCCGAAGGATGAAAACACCTCTACGGAAAAGCTGGTCTGGTGGATGGGATACGACCTTTCAACAGAACAAGTGCGACAAATGAGACGTCCGGAAGACTTTGGAAACCCATCCATACTTCCACTCCGAGCAGTTCTCAGGACGGCTGATTTCGTCCGATTTGCGCGATCAATTGATAGCAGCAAGAAACTCACGGATAGCGAAAAAGTGTCGTACTTGGATCGAGCAGATAAAGTGCAACGAGCCATCCGCGACTATCGTATTGCGCTAACGACCATGCGTGACGGGAATGTGGACGATGCGGTTGCGATCTTCTCACGCATTAACCGCAGCGGACGAAGAATGACGGCTGATCAGATGGCGGTCGCCCTAACTTACAATGAGGGATTCAGCCTGGACGATGCTCTCGATGGAATCCAAGGCGCACTTGGACCTTATGGATTCGGTGATGTGAATAGGACCGTCATCCTACAGACGCTGATGGAAGGCGGTGGACAGAACTTCACCAAGCCCAAATTTGACGAGCTCCGAAAAAAGGCGACTCAGCAAGAATTGGAGAAAGCTGTCGCTCCGGTCACAGAAGCCCTATGCAAGGCAGCCCAATTTCTGAATAGCGAGATCGGATTTAGCACGGGTCGCCTTTTGCCGTACGCATTCCAGTTACTGCTGCTTGCCGTCTTCTTCAGATTGCGTTCGGATTCATCCAAGCATGTTGACAAGGAAACTTCGCATCTTCTCGCTCGCTGGTTTTGGTCAACTTCCTTCTCCGGCTGGTTCGCATCTGCGAATTCATCTGACATCGAAAAGGCTGTAAGAGCGATGAAGGACTTTGCCCTTCAGCCTAATGACCGAGCAGCAATTTCTTCTTTCGACGGGTTTTTCAATGATAGGCCGCTCCGTCCGTTTCCAAGAACCTTTGACAGAAGGTCTGCCAGGATTCGAGCTATGTTGCTTGTTCAAATGGTTAGAGGAAAGCTCTTGGATCCAGTGTCTGGAGAGGCAATAGACGGATCGAGGCTGATGTCAGATCCGGACCGAAGAGATTTGCCCTATGTATTACCAATAGGGGGAACCAAGGCTGGCCGGAGTCCCGCTAATCGAATTCTGCTCGATCGAAAGTACGGGAGTTCGGCTCGCGGCATGATTAGGGAATTGCTGAGCGCGGCTAGCGCGCCGCTATTGGCCGCGGAAGATGAGCGGGATCGGACTATTGAGGCACTCGCTACTCACGGAATCTGCGGCTCGGCATTACGCGCAATCGAAGATAACGACCTTCCGGCGTTTGTTCTAGCAAGAGAAGAACAACTGAGGAGGCAGGAGGACACTTTCTTAAAGCAATTCGATCTACACATCGTAGGCGGAGTTGAGAGATCCGATGAAGAGATCGACATCGATGAAGATTGAGCGAGAAAGAAAGCAGGACGTCAATGTCGATTCAATCTGCCAAGCGTTGGATTCGGTGCTGAAAACCTTTTGGGATTTGGCTTGGATACGCCAGAGGTCAGAGGCCTCAATGCCAAATAGCCGCTGATAAACGCCGTAAGTTCGCCATCCGAACTTGGCAAAACATGAGCTGGGTCCAGTTCAATAAGCGGAAAAGGCCCCCGCAAGCCGGGAGCCTCTTCGTTACCTAAACTCGTTGCGCAACTCACCCACTGAGAGCTCGGAAATCCTTATTGTACCTTTATTGTACCTTTGAATGTCACTTGCCAAACACCCCTAAGTCTTTTGGAATGTATGGCGGGGACGACGGGGCTCGAACCCGCGACCTCTGCCGTGACAGGGCAGCGCTCTAACCAACTGAGCTACGTCCCCGAATAAACCTTGACATCTCTATCCTATCGCCCGCGAAAGCAATCCCACCCAATTTGCAGAAGCCTCGCCGGTTCTCCTGGCTCGCTGCTCCCAGTCGCGTCCGAACACGAGCGGGCTGAAAGCGATTTTGCCTGGGCGACATGAATGAGTGTATCAGAAAGATCGAGCTTTGGGCGGCCACTCCCGGCACAGCGCGCCCCCGCATTTTCGCGGCAAGAATGCATCGGCGAGCGCCGCCATCGGCGCCTCCCGCCGCGCTCATGCCTTATGCGGACCAGGCCGTACGATTACGCGCCCGGCGGAGGTGTATCCCATGTCCGCTGAGATGCCCCTCACGCATTGGAGCAGATGGTTGGCGATCGACGGCAGCTTTTGCGCGGTCACGCGGAACGACGGCCCGGAGACGCTCACCGCCGCCACCGGCAGCCGCTGCG
>OBLU010000877.1_pt1 | contig 27975 bp, 25 predicted proteins | sample 1518681 | NCBI WGS metagenome assembly OBLU01 (sample SAMEA3539304, study PRJEB22396) | soil metagenome | biome: tundra; feature: field; material: soil | place: USA | collected 2010-05 | depth 0.15 m
AGCGTGTCATTCTGAGCGGAGCGAAGAATCTCTCAAATTCGCGTAACGGCAAGTAGTTAAGGGAGGTCCTTCGCTTCGCTCAGGATGACCGCGTTAAGTAGGCAAGTAACTCCTCGGGCCGGATAAGTTGTTCCTCGCGTGTGGCCAGTGTCTTCACTTTCACCTGCGGCCATTCATCGCCGTAGAGAACCGCGATGGTCGCACCTAAATCTTCGGCGGTTTGAAATTGTTTGCCGACCTTCGCGGGCGTGAGCGAGTAATCGACACGATAGCCGCGATCGCGAAGTTTTTGAATTTCGGCGATCGCGTCGGGGCGACGTTCTTCCTTTGCGATCACCACGTAGATGTCGATCTTGCTCTCATCGCGCACGGCCGTCTCCATCTTCTGGCGCGCCGCTGGCCGGTCCCGAATCAGTTCGCCAAGCACCACGTCGCCCATGGCAAAACCAACCGCAGACAATTTCGCCGCGCCGTCGCTGAGCTGCTCGATCAAGTTATCGTAGCGACCACCGCCAGCGACCGCGCGCAGCTTTCCCCTTCGATCGAAAAGTTCGAATACCGTACTTGTGTAATAGGCGAGACCACGAACCAATGAGCAATCAAGCTGAATAAAATCGCCCATACCCCGCGCAGACAACTTCTCGAATAAGATAACTAGCCTGTTTGAAACATCTTTGGCCCCCTTTACTGGGGTTTCCAACATGTCCTTGACGGCGAGCCAAGGAATTATGACGTCAAATTCACGCTCGAATACTTCAATGCGACGTCTGATTTCCTCTTCACCAACTCGGTCAATCTTATCGATGATATTTAGGAACTTAGAACACTCCTCGCGTGGAACCATGTGCCCATCGAGGAAGGCGACCCAAATGTCGCGGTCATTAACACGCACGACAAAATCGTCGACTGTGAATCCGAATTCGCGAAGCACATCGATGGACACCGCTATGAGTTCGGCGTCAGCCTCGATGGAGGGTTCGCCAAGAATGTCGCAGTTAAGCTGAATATGCTCGCGCAACCGTCCTCGCTGCTGTTTTTCGTAGCGAAAACATGAACCGATCGAAAACCATTTCAGTGGCTTCTTAAACTCGCGTTCGTGCGCCGCGATAATGCGCGCCAGCGTTGGCGTCAGCTCAGGTCGCAACGCTACTTCGCGTTCGCCTTTGTCGGTGAAATTGAAAAGTTGGCCGACGATTTCGTCGCCGCTTTTCTTTCGGTAAAGCTCGGTCGGCTCGAGCACGGGGCCGTCCCATTCGACAAAGCCGTAGCGCCGAGCGACTTCGCGCCATCGCGCAAAGATGTAATTGCGCGCCGCGCAGTCGGCTGGAAGAAAATCACGAAAGCCTGGTAGAGCTTGCATTCAATGTGTGCCGCGCAATCGCGCCGGACTATCGATGCAACCAATCGGCAAGCAATTTACGAAACTAAGATGCGGTCGAATAAAGGCCGGCCGTGACGAGTCAAAGGTATTCACGACGGAGAGCATCCGTTTAACCAAAGCAAAGAACAAATATGAAACAAACGAGATTAATGAAAATATTGGCGACAGGCATGGCTTGCGTAGTGGCAGCTACAGCTTTCGCGCAGACTAGCAGCACAACCACTACGACCAACGCCGGCGGAACCGCGGTCAGCACTAGCACGACGGACTTGAACGGCGCCGGCACGATCACCGCTTACACGCCGGGATCGGACTACATCAGCTTCCGTTCGGAAACAACCACGACGCCGGTGAAGTATTATTACACCAAGAAAACCGTTCTGGTCGATCCGGATGGCAAAGTGGTCGAATGGACGGCTCTTCGCCCGGAGATGCCGGTGACCTACACCTATGTGAAAGACGGCGATCGCATGGTTGTCACCAGGGTGACCTTGACGAAACCAGTGGAGGTTTACAAAAAGGAAGAGACCACCACGACAACTACAACCAAGCCGTAAGGCTGGTTTAGTTTCAAGAATTCAGAGCGCCCGCGGAAGAAATTCCGTGGGCGCTTTTTGTTTTTAAGGTGGGAGCCGCCTTGGTGCGGCGATGATCGGGACACTAAAGTCCCTCCCACATTCAATCGCCATAGCCGGTCGGAAATTTTTGGTGCCATTTCCAGGCGCTTTCGATGATGGCGTCGAGCGATTGGAATTGCGGTTTCCAACCAAGCTCGCGCTGGATCTTTTCCGAGGAAGCGATGAGACGCGGTGGGTCGCCCGGACGGCGCGGCTTTTCGACGACGTTGATCTTGCGGCCGGTTATTTTTCCGGCCGTGTCGATCACTTCACGGACACTGGAACCCCCACCCGTCCCCAGATTATAGAAATCACTTTTCTTGGACCCGAGCGCGAGAATATGGGCACGGGCCAGATCAAGAATGTGAATGTAATCTCGGATGCATGTCCCATCCGGCGTTTCATAATCGGTCCCGAAAATCGCCACTTCCGGCTTTTGCCCGAGCGCGACCTGCAAAACATTCGGGATGAGATGTGTTTCCACACGATGATCTTCACCAAATTTTTCAGACGCTCCCGCGGCATTGAAATAACGGAGCGCAATAAATTTTAGTCCGTGAATTTGGTCGTACCATCTGAGAATCTTTTCGAAGGCTAGCTTCGATTCGCCGTACGGGTTGATCGGTTGCGCCGGCAACGTTTCATCTATTGGCAAGCGATCGGGCGGGCCGAAGATTGCGCAGGTCGAGGAAAACACGAGACGCGCAACGCGCGATTCCACCATGGCGTCCAGAAGGTTCAGTCCGTTGCCGACATTGTTGCGGAAATATTTGGACGGATTCTCCATCGACTCACCGACGAGAGCGTTCGCGGCGAAATGCATCACGGCATCGGGCCGAACCGTTGAAATCGCAGCGCCGATCGATTGCCGATCCGACAGGTCGCCCTCGCTAAACGTGGCGCGAGGATCGACCGCGGCGCGATGCCCCTCGGTTAGGTTATCGAAGATGGCGACATCGTGGCCTTCGTTGAGGAGCAGCTCGGCGCAAACGCTACCGATATAGCCGGCGCCGCCGACAACCAGAATCTTCATTTCGACGAAAATGATCCAGCTGCGCAGTTAATCAATCGACCCGCACGCCTAAAGAACGCGTCATCGATTTTTTTTGCAGCGCCACAATCATCTGCCGAACCTGACGGTGTTTTGCGCGCGGCGTGAGCACTCGCAAGCTTTCCGCCTCGGAGCCCCATGCCAAAATGTCGATGTCGACATGGCGCACACCCCAGCGACGCATTTCCAGGCGACTCGTTTTGTAAAGATCGATGGTGTTGGTTCCGACCAGCGCCGTCCCGTAATCGTCGATCTGATACACTTCGTTGGTATCGATAATGCGGAACCGTGTGCCGAGCGGATAGCGCGACCAATCGGAAGCAGCACTCCTCACGGTGCGGCTGGCCAGATAAGTGCCAACAGCATTACGCTTTCCTCCTTTTTCGGTGTGCGTGTACGCGGTGGTGCGCACCTTTTGCAGGCGATGACCGCTGGTGCTGGCCGTGGCGGCCGGTTTTGTGGTTGGCGGTTCTGCGCAACTGGCCACGAGAAATGCCAGCAGCGCCCCAAGGGCAAACTTCAGGAAGTTCGACATTTGTAAATCACGCGGGGTCAATACCATCGAAGCGTGGTCGCGCAAGAAATAATTTCCCGCCATCGTCGATCTTTCGGGCACGCGCACTATCATCGAGTGCAGGCTTTTGGAGCAGGAAACGTTCTTCGCGACGGGCAGTCCCGCGTTTTTTTTAAGCCAGATAATGACCGGTCCGCTGCAGCTTAACGCGTCGCGTTTTCCGTCAGGTGACTACTAAAGTCGAGATTGCCGATGATTTTGCCCAGCGGCGGCATTAGAAGATCTTCGACCACCGAGGTGATGATTCTCCCGAAGGCCGCTCCGATAATCACACCGACGGCGAGATCAATTGCATTTCTTTTGGCGGCGAATTCTTTGAATTCCTTCAACATGATATGTGGTGGCCTAATTAATTGACGACAATGTTTACAAGTTTTTTGGGAACAACGACGACCTTGGCCACAGTGTGGCCGGCGGTGAGTTGTTGAATCTTGGGGCTCGCGAGAACTGCAGCCTTTACTTCGTCTTCCGTCGCAGAGATCGACAATCGCACTCGGTCTCGGACCTTGCCATTCACCTGCACGGCGATTTCGACTTCATCTTCAACGAGCACCCGCTCGTCGTAATCAGGCCAGCTCTGCTCCGTGATATCGCCATCCGATTTGCCAAATTGTTTATTTAGTTTTTCCCACAACTCCGAGCTGAGATGCGGCGCGAACGGATTGAGCAAGACTAGGAATGTCCGCATCGCGGATAGCGGGATCGTTTCCACGTTGGTAAACGCGTTCACAAAAATCATCATCTGCGCGATGGCGGTGTTGAACGAAAGCGCCTCAATGTCTCCGGTGACTTTTTTGATCGTCGCGTGCATGATTTTTTGTTGCGGTTTGTCCGGCTCGATATCCTTCACCTTGGAAGAAAGCTCCCACTCGCCTGCCTGATTCTCGCTCATCATCAAACGCCAAACCCGCGCAAGGAAGCGCGAAACACCTTCGACGCCGCGCATGCTCCACGGTTTCATTTGTTCGAGCGGCCCCATGAACATCTCGTAACAACGAAACGCGTCCGCGCCGTAGCTCTCGATTACGTCGTCGGGACTAATCACGTTCCCGCGGCTCTTCGACATCTTTTGATTGTCTTCGCCCAGAATAATTCCCTGATTCACTAAACGCTGGAACGGCTCCGGCTTAGACAAATAACCAAGATCGAAGAGCACCTTGTGCCAGAAGCGCGCATAAAGCAGGTGCAACACTGCGTGCTCCGTTCCGCCCACGTAAAGATCGACGCTGCCGGGTTGATTGCGGATCGCGGGTTGCGGATTGCGGACAGAGCCGGCTACAACTCTCTTTCTTTCCGCATTCCGCAATCCGATTTCCGCAATCGAATCGCCCATCCAATAGCGTTCCGCTTCTTCGCCAACGAAGCGTTGATCGTTCTGCGGATCGCAAAACCTCAAATAATACCAACACGAGCCGGCCCATTGCGGCATTGTGTTTGTTTCACGCGACGCTTTCTCGGAATAACGAACCCAATCCTTCGCTTTCGCGAGCGGCGGTTCGCCAGTACCGGTCGGTTTGTAATCGTCGAGCAGCGGCGGAACAACCGGCAGCTCAGATTCATCGAGCGCGCGATGTTGTCCATCTTGCCAAACAATCGGGAACGGCTCGCCCCAATAACGCTGACGCGAAAAAAGCCAGTCGCGCAATTTGTAATTCACCGCGCCCCTGCCGGAACCGCGCTCCTCCAGCCATGCCGTGATTTTCTTCTTCGCTTCCGCGCTCGAAAGACCATCGATGACCGGTGAGTTAATGGCGACGCCTTCGCCAACAAAACCAATTGGATCTTCGTCCCCGAGCGGTTGAACGACTTGCCTAATCAGTAAATCAAATTTCATGGCGAATTCGAGATCGCGTTCGTCATGCGCCGGCACGGCCATGATTGCGCCGGTGCCGTAACCCATCAGCACGTAATCAGCAATCCAGATTGGGATCTGTTCGTCATTCACTGGATTGATCGCGTACGCGCCGGTGAACACACCGGTCTTTTCCTTCGCGAGATCCGTCCGTTCGAGATCGGATTTCGATCCGACTTGCCCGCGATATTCTTGCACAGCCGATCGTCGATCTTGCGTCGTGAGTTGATCGACCAGTGAGTGCTCCGGCGCGAGCACCATGTAGGTCGCGCCGTAGAGCGTGTCCGGTCGGGTGGTAAAGACGCGAATCTTGTAGCCGCGATCGGTGATCGCGGTGCCGGAGTCATCGACTCCGGCTACAGCAAAATCGATCTCCGCGCCTTCGCTTCGACCGATCCAATTGCGTTGCAACAGCTTGATCGACTCCGGCCAGTCGAGGTCATAGAGCTCGCCGATCAAACGATCGGCATAGGACGTGATGCGCAACATCCATTGCCGCATCGGACGCCGCACGACTGGAAAGCCACCGACTTCGCTCTTTCCATCGACCACTTCTTCGTTCGCCAAAACCGTGCCGAGCTCCTGACACCAATTCACCGGCACCTCGGCGACATAGGCGAGCCTTACAGCATCGGGATTATCGCCGCGGTAAGTCGAGATCGGTTCGGCTTTGTTTGCTTTCGGATTGAACCACGAGTTGTAAATCTTGAGGAAGATCCACTGCGTCCATTTGAAATAGCGCGGATCGGTGGTGTTGACCTCGCGCTGCCAATCGTAAGAGAAACCGATGCGTTCTAGCTGCGATTTGAATTTCGCAACGTTGTCGCGCGTGGTGATCGATGGATGTTGCCCTGTCTTAATCGCGTATTGTTCCGCCGGCAGGCCGAACGCATCCCAGCCCATCGGATGAAGAACATTGAAGCCGCGCATCCGCTTATAACGCGCCACGATGTCGGTGGCGGTGTAACCTTCCGGATGACCGACGTGCAAGCCGGCGCCGCTTGGATAAGGAAACATGTCGAGCACGTAGAACTTCGGTTTGGCCGGATCGAAATTTCCCTCGCCTGGGTTGAGCGCGTGGAAAAGTTGGCGTTCGTCCCAAATCGCCTGCCACTTCGGCTCGATCTGATCGAATGGATAGGGTTTGCGTCGCTCGCTCATGAAGAAGAGTTAGACAGGATTAACAAGATTCGCAGGATTAAAACTAAGTTCCTGTAAATTTAATCGAGTTAATTCTGTAAATCCTGTCAAACATGCTTCGCTTGCTTCTCGCAACACGCAACGCGCACAAGACGCGCGAGTTCGCCGAGATTCTCGGGAAGGAATTTGAGGTGTGCGATTTTTCGAGCGTGCCGGACGCACGGGAAATCGAGGAAACGGGGGCCACATTCGAAGAAAATGCGGTCTTGAAAGCCCTCGCTGCTTCGCAAGATCGACATCTGCTCGTGGCCGCGGACGATTCCGGACTTGAAGTCGATGCACTCGACGGCGCTCCGGGAGTTTATTCGGCTCGTTATGCAGGCCAGGAAGCGACCGATGAGCAGAATGTCGACAAGTTATTAAGCGAGCTCGCACGCAGGAATGTCTCGAGGCCGAAACTGACGGCGCGATTCCGCTGTGTGATCGCGCTCGCCCGCGAAGGCAAATTGCTGAACACGTTCGAAGGAGTTTCGGAAGGCGTCATCATCGATCTGCCGCACGGCGAACACGGATTTGGCTACGACCCGATTTTCGTGCCCAAAGGTTTCGATCGGACGTTTGCGGAATTGCCCGCGGAAATGAAAAACGAAATCAGCCACCGTGCGCAAGCTGCGCGCAAACTAGCTCACCATCTTAGTACTCTGCGCTGATCGGCGTTTGCAGATTCGCGCTTTGCGAGATGTTACCGCGCTGCGAAGGCTCGCGTGTGGGGCCGCGATTAATGCGGGGCCGACGGCGCCGGTTGTATCTGATAGCCAATCTTGGAAATACCGGTCGAACGCACGCGGTCCAGAAGCGTGATCACGTCGCCATGCAGCGCTTCCTTATCAGCGCTGATCGAGACTTTCACGCCCGGATTGCTCTGGTGCAGTTGATAAAGCGTCGGGAGAACCTGGTCGTCGGCAACGAATTGTCGATTGATGTAAGTGGCATCGCCGGCGAGCACTTGAATGTTAACAACGGTCGGATCCGGCGTCGTCTTCACGGCGGTAGGCGACGGAAGAGCAACGCGAATGCCTTTCATGTGCGTCTGGCTCAGGCTCACCATCATGAAGCTGGCGAGCAGAAAGAACATGATATCGATCAACGGAATGATCTCGATGCGCGCTCGTTTTTTCGGGATCGGTGAAGAGACTTTCATAGCAAAATATCAGTACGACGCGCCGGACATGGTGAATGTGATCGGAATTTTCACTCTCGAAACCGTTCCCGGCTTAAATTTCCATCGTCGGAACGCGCTAACCGCAGAATTATCGAGGATCGGGTTGCCGATGCTTACCGCCATGGTCGCATCGTTCACGCTCCCGCTGCCAGCGTCAACTGTCACGACGCAAACCCCGCTGCCGGTAATATGACGACTCCGCGCTTCGTACGGGTATTCCGGTCGCGGCGCACTGATGGCCAGTGCTTTCGCATTCGAGATGGACACCGGGCCAGCCGCAGCAACCTGAGGTCGCGCGATGGGCTGAAACTTCTGTGTGGTCTTTTTGGGGGGCGGAGTCGCTTGTTCTTCCACGAACTCCGGTACCGATGTCGGAGGCGGAGGCGGAGGCGGCGCGTCCGGCTCCTCGGGCGGCGGAGTCGGTTCGGGGTCAGGTGGTGCCTGGTCGAGACCAATCACTACCGCGTCTGGAAGTGCAGCCAGGTCCATCGGCGGAGGTTCGCGCTTCATCGCCGCGACAACGGCGGTCAAATGGAGCAATACTGCGCCACCAAGCGCCGCCCAAACGTGCCATCTCGGGGGAGGCCGATAAAGCAATGGCTTTGGCATATTCGGCATAATTATGGGATCGCTCCCGGCGCCGGAATCGCCTTTCCCGCTTCACTCTTAATCTCGAACGCGATCCTATTGTATCCGGACGAACGGACTCGATCGAGCAAGATAATCACATTGCCGTGAAGCGCATCGCGATCGCCGCGAATAAATATCTTCGCGTCGGGACTTGTTTGATAGATCGCTCGTAGTTTCGGCAACACGTCTTCGAGAGCGATCGGTGTCTTGTCGAAATAAAAGTAACCATCCTTATCGACCGATAAACTGACATATTCGCGCTTGTTTTGGGTTTCACCGGAAACACCAGTGGGCAGCGTGACCTTGATGCCCTTCATGTGGACCTGGCTCAAGCTCACCATCATGAAGCTGGCGAGGAGAAAAAACATGATGTCGATCAACGGAATGATCTCGATCCGGGCTTTCTTGTGAGGAATTGGTGTAACAATTCTCATTTTCTTGCCTCGCGAATCGCTGGCGACATCATGTCCGGTTCCTTTGCCTGAACTGGCGGCTTTCTATCTCGATGCCATTTCGGCTTCGCGTTTTTCCTTTGAGTTCGCTTCAAGCATCACCTCCAAGTTCGTCGCAGCGGTCTGCAGTTCGAACTCCAAGTTAGACACTCGAGACGTGAAAAAGTTAAACGGAATCAATGCGAAAATGGCGATGCCAAGACCGCAGGCAGTGGCGATGAGCGCTTCCGCGATACCACCGGTGACGGCTTGCACGGCCAGCTCTTCGTTGCCGAGAAAGCTGAACGACCGAATCAAACCGGTGATCGTGCCCAACAAACCGAGCAACGGGGCGAGAGTCACCAATGTATCCATTACCACGAGGAAGCGGCCGGCGCGTTTGATCTCGATGCCGGCGGCGACTTGTAGCGCGCCTTGCAGTGAGGCGTGCTGATGGTTGAGACCGTTCCACATCATGCGCAGAACCGGATCGCGCGAATCACGAGAAAGGCGTGACGCTTCGGCCACATCGCCGACTTCAATCGCGGTGAATACTTTCTCGATGCGTTTCGGATCGCGCCGGTACCAGCGGCCAGCCCACCAGAACGCTCGCTCGATCACAACCGTTAGCCCAACGAGCGAAACGATCAGGATCGGCCACATGATCGGGCCGCCCTTACGGAAATTATCGATCAGGAAATTCTCGCTCCCTTTTTCCGCGGCAGGCGAAGCACTGGGCGATGCGCTAATCGAAGCGGCTGGCGACGCGCTCAGTGTTGCCGCCACCGTCGATCCTGGAGCTGGCGACATTCCTGGCGCGGTTGCGGGCGCCATTCCCGGGGCAGTTACGGGCGACATCCCCGGCGCGGTTGCGGGCGCCATTGCAGGCGACATCCCGGCCGCTGGCGGCGGCATTTGCGTAGCAGGGTTAGCGGGAACGGCCGGGTTCGCGGGCGCTGCCGTGGCGGCAGGAGCACCGGGTGGCGGCACGGGGGGAGTTTGGCCAAACGCAATTAATGTGAGCGTGACGTAACAGAAGCAGACAGTAAGCAATGTTTTCATAGTTGCGGCAGATGTTCCGTTACCAGCTCGGTTTCCGGTAACGGTCTTCCTCTCTTATCCCAAAGCTCCTTGGGCTGAGTCCAGCAAAACTTTTCACCTTATTTTTCGAGGCTCCCACCGAAGGTCGCGCCTTTATTTCGGATTATCTGCGCCCAAGGGATGTAGGACAAGCAAATCAAATCGAACAAACGCGAATTTTTCGGCACTGCCGTTGAATCAATCAATCAGCGACGCACATCCCGGACGCGATTGCGCAGTAACGGCCAGTCGCCGATCCGAGCTTCGATCTGGTCGCCATCGCGAATCGGTCCCACGCCCGAGGGCGTGCCGGTTAAGATCAAATCGCCCGGCAACAACGTTATGCCATGGCTGGCAAAAGAGACGATTTGCGCCGGCGAATAAATCATCTGACTCGTGCGCGCCTTCTGCCTGACCTCACCGTTTTGCTTTAGCTCGATGGGCAAATCGACGACATCGACATCGGAACAGACGAATGGTCCGGCCGGCGTGTAAGTGTCGAACGACTTACAACGGGCGAATTGTTTTTCGGTCTTTTGCAAATCGCGGTCGCTAATGTCGAGGCCTACGGTGTAGCCAAATACAAAATCGAACGCGCGATCCTCGCTGACATTTTTTGCTTCCGCGCCGATGACGATCGCGAGTTCCACTTCGAAATCTGTCTGATGCTCGGGAAAGGCGATCTCGATCGTGCCGTTGTGCGGAAGAAGCGAGCTTGGCGCTTTGAACCAAATCAGCGGAGTGCCGAGCGGCGTCCGTTTCATCTCCGCGATGTGATCGGCGTAGTTGAGTCCGACCGCGATCAACTTCGACGGCGCGACTGGAAGATCGACATCTACATCTGCGAGCTTTGCGACTTCGCCTGTCGGGGCGATTTCGATCCAAAATGGTTTGGCGAGCACGTGCACCTCGTCGCCACGCACTTCGCCGTAAAAAAAATTGCTGCCCACTCTAAATCCACCAAACGTTCTCATCGCGAGTCATCCTTCGGTCGCCGCGGCGACCGAAGGATCTCGCACAGGCTGGAAAATATTCTCTCGAAATTTGTGTACGCCGAACGAGAGATCCCTCGCTCTGCTCAGGATGACATCGCGCCTTATTTGGGGGCCACGGCCACGAAATCGCGTACACTCTTTTGTTCGGAAATGGAAAAATCACTTCCGTCCTTTCGCTTGAACCAAAATCCGCTCGATGAACCGCCGTCGAGATTCAAAGCGCGCTGAATCTTGAAATCAGAGGCAAATTGCGACGCCAGAATTCTGGCGAGACCCGCCAAGGTCGCTTCGGAACAAAATCCAAGCGCAGCGCGATCGCTCCGATCGACTGCCACAAAGGTACGCCGGGCGAAGCGAGTATCGTCGAGGCCGCGCACCTTCGTCCCAAGATCGACAATCATCGGTCCGCACTCGATGGCAGTATCGAGTTTTTGTTTTCGCGAAAATTCTGGAAGACGCACGATTTGAATTCCACGCGAAGAAGCAGTGAGGATGCCCGTCAGCAAGCGGGCGCGGAGCAGCGGAGCAAGAGTTTTCCCGTCGACAACACGCAGACCAATTGGCGCGAAGTTCGGATCGAAATAACCGCCGTTGACGCCGGCAAGGCATTTCGTCTGTTCCATCGCCTCGGCGAGATTCTTTTCGCCACCAGGATTGTCGAGCACTCGCAGTGCGCATGATTTCGCGGAAAAAATGGCGAGATCAGCAATCGCGCGATCGCCCGTTTCGGATTCCTCGAGGACAATATGTCGATGTTCGAGACCGGTCACAGCCGCCGGCTCCGTGCGCGTGGAAGTTATCGTCCACTCCGCGCGTGCCGCTGTAGCGACGAACAAAAAAAACAACGCGGCGCTAAGTCTTCGCACTGTACTTGTCGATCAAAGCTTGAAAGCGCGGGTCTTTCCGCAACGGGTCCCAAACCGGGTCGAGTTTGAGAAGCGCAGCGGTAATGCCGGCCGGAATAGTTAATGAATGTTCGATCAACTGCAGCGCCTGATCGATTTCGCCCGTCCACACATAAATTTGGGCGAGTTGAATCGTCATGGCGGGGCCATCGAAGGCGTCTTTTGATTCCGGCAGCAGCTCGGTCGCACGTTTCCCCTCCTGAATCGCATCTTCCTTGCGTCCGAGCGCGGCGAAAATGGTGCCGAGCTGAGCATGACGTCCCGCATCATTCGGATTTTCGCGCACCTGCTGCTCCACGAAAACCCGCGCGCGTTCCATCGCTTCCCGCGCCTTTGCCTTGTCATTCATGAAGAAGTAACAGATTCCTTCGAGCAAACCTTTGGGCGTGGGCGAGCCATTTTCGCCATGAAGAATGTCGCCCTTGATTTTTTGCAAAAGAGCGAGGGCTTCCGCGAATTTCCTCTCGTAAAGAAATATTCCTACCCGGCCTTCCGTAATCATTCCTTCCGGATCGAAATCCGGCGGGAGTTTGGCCAGCTCCCGGTCGGCAACGCTCACGTCTCCTTTCCAATCGATCGCGAGTTTCGACTTCAGTCCCCGCAACCCGAACGAGTTCGGCGCCAACTCAATCCCGCGATTATAGGTTTTCTCGGCGGCTTCATAATTTCGGACCGCTTCGTAGTTGATCCCAAGATTTTGCAGGACCCAGGTATCCTTCGGGTTGACTGAAGCGGCCTTCTCGAAATATGCGGTCGATTCAGCCCACTGACCTTTGCGCCGTTGGATCGCGCCGAGCGAGAGAAGTACTTCTGCATCGTTCGGCAATCCGCTCTGCGCAATCTTGAACTCGCTCAACGCGAGATCGTAATCCAGATCGCCGTAGTAATAACAGTAGCCGAGCGCCAGGTGCGCTTCGGGCAAATTGGGCTGCAATTTTAACGCCTGCTCCGCCAGGGTCCGCGCTTTCGTGCGCCGCGTTGCACTTGGATCGAACAAATGAAAAATCCAGCTCTCGACATGCGAGAGCCGGGCATAGGCGAGCGCAAAATTCGGGTCAAGATCGAGAGCGCGCTGATAGAGTTGCTCGGCCTGCTTCAGCTTTTCAACGTTTTCCGGAACAAACAAGTTCATCGCCTGGATATAGGCGAGGTAAGCCTCACCGTTTTCCGTCGGCTTTTGCGTCATCTGCGCTTTCTCGGTTAGCGAAAGCTTGGCTTGCAGTTCGCCCGCGATTTTTTGCGCAAGATCGCTTTGGATCATAAAGACGTCGGTCAGATCGCGATCGTAATCGTTCGCCCAAATGTGTTCGTCGGTGGTCGCGTCGATCAACTGCACATTGACGCGTATGCGATTTGCCGAGCGCCGCACGCTGCCCTCCAAAATCGCGGAAACGCCGAGCGCTTTACCGATCTCGCGCACATTATTTCCTTTACCTCGATATTGCATGACCGACGTGCGCGAGATGACCTTGAGATCGCCGATCTTGGAAAGGCTCGTCAGAATGTCGTCCTGAATGCCGTCGGCGAAGAAAGCATTCTCCTGATCGTTACTGAGATTTTCAAACGGCAGCACCGCGATCGACTTATCGATCTTGCGCGCGGAAGCGCGTGGCAGAAGAAAAAATCCGGCGATTCCGGAAACGAGCAGACCTAATATGAGCAAGACAAAGAGATTGCGCCGGCCGCGCACGGTTCGATTCGACTCCTCCACCGCGGTTGGCGTCACTTTGATTCCTTGCGGCGTAACGTCGAAAGCCCAGGCCAAAATCAATGCAATTGGAAATCCGATGAGCAGCAGCACAACTACCAGACGGAACGTCCAGTTGGGCAACTCCCACGCGGGAAAAACCGCCGATCCGATCTGAATGATGAACCCGGCGGCGATGATGTAAGCGGCCGCCACGCGGTAAACTTTTCGTCGTTTCACTTCCTCGAAGAAGCCGCTCATCGTCAGTAATTTGAATGCCTCGCTGACACAGAACGCAAGCTCGTTATCAATCAGACAACTGCAAGGTCGACATGTTCGGGTAAACTACCTCACGCCGGTCGCGAAAATCGTCTGAAACTGCGGACTTTGCTTCTCCCGCGAAACAACCCGGACGTCGATCTCCTTAAATCCCGCCTTCTCGAGAAACTCGTGCAATTGCACTTCGCTGAAACCCATCCAGTGATCGGCGTAAAGCTCGCGCGCTTTGTCGAAACTGTGGCTAAGTAAATCGAGCACGACGAGCCGCCCGCCTTTTTTTAAAATGCGATGCGCGCTGGCGATCGCGCGCTCCGGGCGAATGGCGTGATGTAAGGCCTGGCTGAGCACAGCAAGATCGACATGGTTCTTGGCAATCGGCGGATCTTCGATATCGCCCAGCCGGTATTCGAGATTTTTGAAACCGTGCCGCTTGGCCAATTGCGAACCGAACTCGACCATCTTGGGCGAGTTATCGATCGCGATGACTTTCCGCGCCTTCTTCGCGAGTAGCTGTGAGAGTGTCCCTTCGCCCGCACCGAGATCGGCCACGCTCAGCGCGGGCAAGAGCGAGATGAGCGTGTGCGCCAGCGCTTCCCACGAGCGACCGGGACAATGACTGCGTCCGAATTTTCCGGCGAGCTCGTCGAAATATTCGCGCGCTTTGTCCTGACGCTTCCGCAAAGTCAATTTCAGCGCCGTCCGATCTCGCGCTGTGTCCGGCAGTTCGCGGGCAAGCGTCCGCACCATTTCATTCACTCGCGTCAGCGCACCGCTTCGATCGCCGCGCTTGGCCGGCCCGTAGTAAACATTCTTTCCCGCACGGCGATCGTCCACAACTCCAGCCCGCTTCAATTGCGCGAGATGACTCGAAATGCGGGATTGGCCCATGCTCAGAATCTCCTGCAATTCCGCGACGGAGAGCTCCTCCTGTTCGAGCAAGAGAAGCAAACGAAGCCGCGTCGGGTCCGCGAGGATGCGCAGCAAATTTATGGTTGACGTCATTCGGATGGGAAACGATATATCTACGTATCATGATTGGTCAATATGATCCAAGCCTGAACTTCTGGGATTCGGGTTTCCGGACTCAGCTTTAGGCTTCGGTTCAACTTTTCAACTTTTCAACGTTTCAATATTTCACCATGTCTCGTCGTTTTATTTTTTCCTCCGAATCGGTAACCGAAGGTCATCCCGATAAGGTTTGCGACACCATCAGCGATTACATTCTCGATGCTTGTCTCGAGCAGGACCCGCTCAGCCGCGTCGCGTGCGAAACACTGGCCAAGGGCAATCTCGTCGTGCTGGCCGGCGAGATCACGAGTAACGCGCGCTTCGATTTCACCGACCAAGTTCGCGACGCAGTCCGCAGCATTGGTTATGTGAACAATGATTGCATTTTTCACGCCGATACCTGTCGGGTCGTATGCGAAATCACGGAGCAATCGCGCGACATTAAACAAGGTGTCGATCAAGCAGCGGCGGAAGGCAAAGGCACCGCCGAACAAGGCGCGGGTGATCAGGGGCTCATGTTTGGTTTTGCCTGCAACGAAACGCCGGAGCTGATGCCAGCGCCGATTTCGTTTGCGCATAAACTTGGGCGTGAACTGGCGCGGCTCCGCAAATCGGGCGAGATTCCGTGGCTGCGACCGGACGCGAAGACGCAAGTCTCAATTGAATACGACGGACACAAACCGGTGCGCGCTTCCGCAGTGGTCGTTTCCACTCAGCACGCGGCCGACGTTAAACAAAAAGAAATTCACGAAACGTTGACCGAATTGCTCATCAAAAAGGTAATGCCTGCCGAATGGCTCGATAAAAAGACGACTTACTTGATTAACCCGACCGGACGCTTCGTCGTCGGCGGTCCTGAAGGCGACGCCGGTATCACCGGCCGCAAAATCATTGTCGATACTTACGGTGGAATGGGACGCCATGGCGGTGGCGCTTTTTCGGGGAAAGATCCGAGCAAGGTCGATCGCTCGGCTGCATACATGGGACGCTGGGTCGCGAAAAACGTGGTCGCATCCGGTCTGGCCGATCGGTGCGAAGTGCAGTTCGCCTACGCCATCGGTCATCCGGAACCGGTCAGCGTCAGCATCGATACCTTTGGCACCGGCAAAGTAAGCGATGACAAGCTCGAACGCGCTGTGTGCGAAGTTTTTAGTTTCAAACCAGCTAACATCATCAAGCAATTGAATTTGCTGCGACCGATTTATCGCAAGACCACCAACTACGGTCATTTCGGACGGGTTGATGATCTTGACGTCATCACGTGGGAAAAAACCGACAAAGCCGACGCGCTTAGGGCCGCGGCGAAATAAATTTTATGATCAGCACAACAAAAACGAACACAAAACAGGATTACAAAGTCGCCGACATCAGTTTGGCGGACTGGGGCCGGAAAGAAATTTCCATCGCGGAAAAGGAAATGCCGGGATTGATGTCGATCCGCGAAAAATACGCGAAGACCAAGCCTCTGGCCGGGGTGCGGGTGACCGGTTCGTTGCACATGACGATCCAGACCGCGGTGTTGATCGAAACGCTCGTCGATCTTGGCGCGAGTATTCGCTGGGCGAGCTGCAATATTTTTTCGACGCAAGATCATGCTGCCGCCGCCATCGCGAAAACGGGCGTTTCCGTATTCGCATGGAAAGGCGAAAGCCTGGAGGAATACTGGTGGTGCACTTATCAGGCGCTCTCGCATCCTGACGGCAAAGGCCCGCAGCTGATCGTAGATGATGGTGGCGACGCGACACTTCTCATTCACAAAGGTTACGAGCTTGAGGAGGGCAGCGACTGGGCGAAATCGAAATCCGCAAATAAGGAAGAACAGGTCATCAAGGATTTGTTGATCGAAGTGCAACGCGAGAATCCGTATCGCTGGCATGAAATCGTCAAAGATTGGCGCGGCGTTTCCGAGGAAACAACGACTGGCGTGCATCGTCTCTACAAGATGCACCAGGAAAAGAAGCTGCTCGTTCCGGCGATCAACGTGAACGATTCGGTCACGAAGTCGAAGTTCGACAATCTCTACGGCTGCCGGCATTCGCTGGTCGATGGATTGAATCGCGCGCTCGATGTCATGATCGCCGGTAAAATCGCGGTTGTGTGCGGCTATGGCGACGTCGGCAAAGGTTGCGCGCAATCATTGCGCGGCCAGGGCGCGCGCGTTGTCATTACTGAGATCGATCCGATCAACGCGTTGCAAGCGGCGATGGAAGGCTACGAAGTCACCACCATCGAAGACACGCTCGGCCGCGGCGACATTTACGTCGCTGCCACGGGTAATGTCGACATCATCAAGCTCACGCATATGGAGCGGATGAAAGACCAGGCAATCGTTTGCAACATCGGGCACTTCGATAATGAGATTCAGGTCGATGCGCTTAACGACGCGAAAGGTGTGAAGCACACCAACATCAAGCCGCAGGTAGATAAATATACATTCCCGGATGGCCACGAGATTTTCATGCTCGCCGAAGGCCGCCTGGTGAACCTCGGCTGCGCCACCGGTCACCCGAGCTTCGTCATGTCGAATTCATTTTCCAATCAAGTGCTCGCGCAACTCGATCTCTGGAAGAACAAAGACACCTACAAAGTAGGCGTTTACGTTTTATCGAAGAAACTCGACGAAGAAGTCGCGCGCCTGCACCTGGAAAAGATCGGCGTTAAGCTCACAAAGTTGACCAAGGAGCAAGCCGATTACCTCGGCGTCCCCGTCGACGGCCCGTTTAAGTCAGAGCATTACCGGTACTAACTTCGTCGGATAGTCGCTTCATGTTCAGTCGGTGTGACTGCGTATGAATTCGGCCAAATCCCGGCTGCCCGAATCCGTCGATTGCTGCAAGGCGTTCAACATACTTTCCTGATCTTCTTTAGAGCGATTTTGACCAAACTTAAACTTCGCTTCCACCCGCGTGATTTCGATGGTGAAGCCAACGATGGCTTTCAGCATCGCGTCCATCTCCCGTTCGGACAGCGGGATCGTCCATGGCTTCGGCATCGACGATTCGTACTTGTTCGTCGTCTCGATCACAATTTGCTTGAGCACGATCTCGTCCGCGAGCCGGGGAATGCCGTAAACATGCACCGCGGCGTAGTTCCAAGTCGGCACGGTGTGCTGCATCACGTACCAGGACGGCGAAATATAGGCGTGCGGCCCATGAAAAATGCAGAGCACCTCTTGTTCTGATTCCAATTCGCGCCACTGCGCGTTAGCGCGGGCCATATGACTGCGCAACGTTCCCCATCCATTCGCGTTTTCCTCTAACAAGACCGGCAAATGACTCGCCCACGGTTGGCCACCGTTGTCGGTAATGAGCGTCGCGAAGCCGTGCGCATGAATGAACCCGTTGATCGCCTGTCGATCTTCCACGCGGTTGAACGGAGGAATGTACATGAGCCGCGACGCGGAATGGTCGTCGCTAAACTACCAGCCGCTCAAATTTTCAAACTTGTACGGAATCTGATCGGTATCGAGGGGCAAACGGTATTTGTCCGGATCGTCGTGTTGGTACGGTTGGGTAGGAAAATTCACACAGATTACATCCTTCTCTCCCAGGTTGCGGTTAGCATGCCAGATGCCGGCCGGAATGTTAAGGAGCCCGCGATTATATTCGGAAAGAACGAAATTGGAGACTTGATTCACTGTGGGCGAGCCCGGGCGCGTGTCAAAGAAGACGATCTCCATTTCTCCAGCGAGAACGAAGTAACGGTCCTCATGTTTTTTGTGAAGGCCCCAGCCCTTCACCATGCCGGGCCTAAGCGTAAACATATAGACAAAAACAAGCGGATCGGGATGCCATTGCCAGCGAGGATCAAGCATTTCGCAAACACTCCCCCGCGCATCCAGATGCGTGATTGCTGGACGAAAGTTGATGCCCGCGGGCAAAGGAACTAGCGGCTCACCTTTGGCAGTGACTAGTGGTGGATCCTTCGACGGCTGTGACGTCATGTTTCGATAAGAAAGAACGTCGCTTCAAACAAGCAAGCGCAAAGCGTATCCGCCGACAACGGTGCTCATTCCGCGCCGACCTTCACAACAGGAAATTCTCCGCGCGCGACTCCATCAAACCAACGCACGTTCTCCTGCACGAGAGCGGGTTGCAGACGGTAAAACCCCGATTCAGCTGGTGCCAGCACCGTGATGAAGTAATGGAGCGTGGTGTGTGGCTCCAAGGGAGGCATGAATCGCGAGCGCAGACCGTCGAACACTGCATGCGAGGAATCGGCGTTTAGCCAGTGGTAACTTAGGTGCAACGGAAATGGAGCTTCACTGCTAAGGAAGAAGTCGCTGTCGTTGCGGACGCGCACCTCCAGTTCGAGGCGTTGGCCGGGGTCGACTTCTTTTGGCATCGGTTGCGCTAGCTCAATCCCGAAAGGCGCCCCTTCTGGAAAGAGCGGCAGCCGCTCCGTCGGCTCGATTTTTTCCAGTCCGCGGATCTGCCGAAGGTGGTGAACATAAGCTCCTGGCGGCGCATCGCGACCCGGCCGTTGCATACGGAGCGGTTCCAACCCGTAAATCATCGCTGAACGAGCGACGGCAATAAGCTCCTTCTCTGCTAGCGCCGGATCGTCGCGTAGCAGTTCGAAATAATGCGCTTGTTCGTCGCATCGTTTCTCCTGATAACACCCTGGCCGGCTGCTCGCGTTAAATTTCCAGACGGTAAGTCTCGGAACCGGCACAAGTCGCTTACCTGCTGCAGCGGCGCGATCGAAGAAGACATAATCCGGCGGAAGCTGCGTTGTTCTGTAGTCGGGCCATGCGCCCAAGTCGTCGATCAAGCTCTTGCGATGCACTACAGTTGAATGAATAAGGCAATTGCCTGGAGAAAAGACCTCTTCGGGAAAAACGCCCGATAAGCGGCGCTCCAATTCTCCCGGCGGAGGCACGTACAGAGCAACGCTATAGGCCAGGTCGCCATCATCGCTTTTGATCGCGTCGACGATTATCTGGAGATGCTCCGGATGCCATAGATCATCGTGTGCAATGTAGGCAATCAATTCACCCCGGGCGATCTCGAGCCCCGCATTTAGCGGTAGCCCTTTACTGCCAGAGTTCTCCTTCAGGTTTGACCAGCGGACACGCGGATCTCCGAATGAGCGTACCACCTCTTCCGAGTCATCGGTGCAGCAATCGCCGACGACGATGAGTTCGAAGTCTTGAAATGTCTGCCACAACACCGTGGCGATCGCGTAGCGCAAAACCGAACTATAATTATAAGTTGCAATGATAACCGATACTTTCGGCGTCTGGTGCGAAGGTTTCACTGCGCGATTTTCTCCGCCAGATACGCCGAGAAATATCCTGCGTAACGCTTTTGCAATTCCGGACGCTGCCAATCTTTGCCGGTCAGTGTGCCGCGGCAGTTTCGTGAGCCACAGCTGCACTTCGTTGATGAATCGTCGTCATCGGTCATGGCCCAATCGTGAGTAAGTTCTTCGCTCCCGCGAATGTCGCGCATGGCTACGAACGTAATCTCGCCCCGGAGGCCGAGGTTCGGATCGCACGAATGATTGCTGTACAACATCGACGGCTCTCGTTCTTCATCCCTCACCGGTGCGATAAACAAATCGTCGCCAATCTGAATTTCAACTGGTCCGAGCCGCGCGTTAACGTCGCGCACCTCTTCGCGCGTGATGATGTGCCCGCCCTTGACGGCAACGACCTCGCCTTTCGCAATATTCGTAGTGGCAAACAATCCGCGTCCGTGAATCGGGCTCTCGCGCACTTGAGTCTTCGGCGAGAGGTATGAGAGTCGCGTGATCAAATTTGTATCCACAGCCTAACGCAAATCTTCACAGATTAAAAAAGAGAAACAACGCACAGATGATGCTGAAACCACGTAAAGCCGCCGTCGTCTTTATTTTCGTCACCGTTACGCTCGACATGCTCGCGCTCGGGTTGATTGCGCCGGTGCTGCCGAAGCTGGTGCTGAATTTTCTCGGGGGCGACGCAACGAGCGCGGCCAAGTGGTTCGGCGTTTTCGGCACCGTCTTCGCTTTGATGCAGTTTTTTTTCTCGCCAGTGCTCGGCGTGCTCTCGGATCGATTTGGACGACGACCGGTCGTGCTCCTCTCGAATCTCGGACTCGGTCTTGATTATCTCGTCATGGCGATGGCGCCGACCATCGGCTGGCTTTTTCTCGGCCGCGTCATTTCTGGAATTACTGCCGCGAGCATCTCCACGGGCATGGCTTACATCTCCGACGTCGTAGAACCGGAAAAACGAGCGGGCGCCTTCGGTCTCATTGGCGCAGCCTTCGGAGTGGGATTTATTCTTGGTCCCGCGCTCGGCGGATTGCTCGGCAATTCCGATCCCCGACTCCCATTCTGGGTCGCGGGTGGCCTGAGTCTCGCGAACGCGCTCTACGGTTTCTTTGTCCTGCCGGAATCGCTGCCGAAAGATCGTCGCCAAGACTTTACCTTGCGCCGCGCTAATCCGGTCGGCTCGCTCGTCCTGCTTCGCTCGCATCCGGAATTGTTCCAGCTCGCGACCATCCAATTCATCGGCTACGTCGCACACGAAGTTTTTAACGTTTGGGCGCTCTATGCGATTTTTCGTTACGCCTGGAAAGAAGGAACAATTGGTTTGTCGCTCGCCGTTGTTGGCGCCTGTTCGGTGGTAATCTCCGCCGCGCTCGTCCGACCGATCGTGGCGCGTCTGGGCGAACGCCGAACACTTTATGTCGGCCAATTTTTCGGCGGCCTCGGCATGGCCATCGCCGGTCTCGCCCGCACTGGATTGGGTTATTTCATTTCCATTCCGGTCATGATGATCTGGTCCATTTCCGGCCCGGCCGCCCAGGGAATGATGACGCGGCGCGTGAGCGAACGTGAGCAAGGCGAATTGCAGGGTGCGATCAGCAGCCTGCGCGCGATCGCGGTCATCATCGGTCCCGCACTATTTACTTTCACGTTTGCCTATTTCATCGATGCGAAACATGGCTGGAACGTTCCAGGCGCGCCCTGGTATTTGGCCGCGCTGCTTCTGTTTTTCGCGATGATCATGTCTACACGTATCCCGCGTGTGAGCGCCGACGCCGAATCCACGTCCCCGGCGCCGGCAGTTTCCGGGAATATGATTCCGCCGTCAGGAATCGCGCCGGATGTGGTGCCGATCGTCGAGCCGGAAGAAAACGTTTGAGACTTGGCGGCAGGTCGACGATTGAAGCCAGCGTGAAGGCAATCGCGAGATGCGTGACCGTCGCAATTGCGATCAGTTCCTGGATCGCAATTTCCAATCACTGCGCGCTCGGCGCTGTCGCCGCCAAAACGGATACAAGCGAGAGCGAATGCCCGTTTCATTCCAAGCCGGCAAAGCAACCAGGGAATTCTTCGAATCTGCTGTGCTGCAAAATTTTGCGCGCCGTCTTTGCCGCCGTCGCGAAAGATTGGGCGCGCGATGATGCTAATTTTTCCGATGTCGATCTTAGCGTCGTATTGCGAATTGTTCTGACGGAGTCGCATAATGCTGCGCCGTTGTTGCTCGATACCGGTCCCCCCGGGAAAACTTCATTCGTTGAATTGATTGGGAGCATTCTCGCGAACGCTCCGCCTTCTCGCGTTTAGGTGTAGGGGCGCGTGCCCTCACGCGCAAAGAAGAACCGCGACTGAGACAGTCGCCTCTACACCCACATGTCCAAGCGACCACTCCGGTCGCTTTCTCCCGACCTTTCAATTCAACCCAATTTCAACTTGAGAACCAAGATTCTAACGTTGTCGATCTTAGCAATGCTCTGCGTGACCAACGCAGTTCGCGCGCAAACCGCGCAGTCATCAACTGTTTCGCCGTCGGCCACGGCTGCGAAACAAAAATACACCTGCCCGATGCACCCCGAAGTGGTGACGGATCATCCCGGTAAATGTCCGAAATGCGGGATGACGCTTGTCCCCAAGAAAGAAGAAAGGAAACGTTCAACGCCCAACGCTCAACGCTCAACGTCCAATGAAGAACCTGTGACTCATGACACAAACGGAATGGCAATGCCGCGCGCCAATCACGAGCATGAGCCTGAGATGCACATGTCGATGCAATCGTCGATCAACATTGCCGATCCGATGAGCCGCGAGAGCTCTGGCACAGCCTGGGTCCCAGATTCAACGCCGATGTACGGGCACATGATGATGTTTGGCGATGACATGCTCATGTTGCACGGCGCGATTTTTCCGCGTTACACCAACGTGAGCACGCGACGCGCCCAACTGGATCATGGGCATGTATTCGCATCCGCTCGGCGATTCCGCACAGCTCGGTTTGCGCGCGATGATGAGTCTCGATCTGCTCACCGAAGGCGGGCGCGGTTATCCGCTTCTCTTTCAAACCGGCGAGTCGTGGAACGGTCAATCGCTGCACGATCGGCAACATCCGCACGATTTGTTTAGCGAACTGTCGCTCAGTTACTCGCAAAAGTTCGACGTCGATCTTAGCGCGTTTCTCTACTTTGGTTATCCCGGCGAGCCGGCGCTCGGTCCGCCGACCTTCATGCATCGCTTATCGGCGATGGACAATCCGGACGCGCCCATCGGACATCACTGGCAGGATTCAACGCACATCACCTTCGGCGTCGCCACGGCCGGCTTGCAATGGCGCAATGTCAAAGTGGAAGGCAGCGTTTTCACCGGTCGAGAACCAGACGAAATACGCTACGATTTTGATCGTCCACGCTTCGATTCGTTCAGCGGCCGCGTTTCCTGGAATCCGATCGCGAATCTCGCGCTGCAAATTTCACACGGTTATATCAAAAGCCCGGAAGCGCTCGATCCCGACACTAAAGTGCACCGCACCACTGCCTCGGCGATTTACAATCAACCGCTTGGGCGCGACACGAATTGGTCAACGTCATTTGTCTGGGGACAAAACAACACTACCAACGAAGGATGCACCCAATCATTCCTGGTCGAAACCAATTACCAACGCGGACGCGACACTGTTTACGCGCGTTGGGAACGCGTGGAAAAATCCGCGCACGAATTGGTGATAGATCTGGCCGATGAATCGCAAATCTTTCCGGTCTCCGGTTATACTATTGGTTATATCCGCGATCTTACTCACGGCCAAGGCCTCGATGTCGGTCTCGGCGGCCAATTCACCCTCTACGACTATCCAGATTCGCTCGATCCATTTTACGGAGGCAATCTCGGTTACGGATTCGAATTTTTTCTGCGCATCCGCCCGTCGCTTTATGAAGCTCATGCGATGAAATAATCCTTCGCCTTTAGCATGGCGTTTTCTTTTTGGCGGATGCTAAACTCCGTCGCGTGTCGCGGTTACTCTTATCTCTGACTCTATGTGCCGGAGTTTCCTCCGCGATCGGGAAGGAAGTAAAACAAGAGCGCGAGAGTGGAGAACAATTTGTCGGCGCGATCGGATGTCGATCTTCCAGTTGTCACGGCGGCGCGGGCGAGAAGCGCAGTCAATACATCACCTGGTCGCGGCAGGATTTTCATAACAAAGCGTTCGCGATCTTGACCGATGCGCGCTCGGCCCGAATCGCAGAAGCGGTCGGTATTGCCGATGCCGGTTCAAACGCGCGCTGCACGGTTTGTCATTCGCCCTTTCAATCGGTCGCGCAGACAAGGCTCGCTTCCACGGCGCATCCCGATGAAGGCGTTTCCTGCGAAACTTGTCACGCTGCCGCCGGCCCGTGGTTGCGTGGACACACCCGGCCGGATTGGACCTATGCGACGCGGATCAGCGCCGGGATGCGCGACCTGCGAAATCTTTACGTGCGCGCTAATACGTGCGTGGCTTGCCATCAAAATATCGATGCCGATCTTTTGAAAGCCGGCCACCCCGCGCTCGTCTTCGAACTCGACAGCCAATCGGTCAACGAACCGAAACATTGGAAGGATGACGATTCGTGGAATGGCGCGCGCGCGTGGTTAACCGGTCAGGCGGTCGCGTTACGGGAGGCGTCCTGGCGATCGCGCACCGATACCGAGCCTGCGCCCGATATGCAGGAGACTGCACTCGCGCTCGCATGGCTCTTGGCGCGGGCAACTTTGGCGGAGCCAGCCTTGCCCAAAGTTGTCGAACCTACTTCATCCGATCTCGAGCCAATCCAACAACAGGCCGATACCTTGGCGCGTTCCGCATGGAATCCGAATATCTATTCCGCGATGTCCATCCTCCGCGCGCTCGCTGAAACGGATTCGGAATTTGTAGGTAAACAAACGCCAGTGCAGTTTTTTTATCGTGCAAAACGGCTTGGGCTCGCGCTCGATTCGCTAGTGAAAGCGTTAAACACAAATCACGGCGTGCCACTGAAGATCGAAAACGAACTGAATGCTTTGCACGAAGACGCGCGGACGCACGACCACTTCGACATTGCGCGTTTCGCGGAGCATCTGCGCGCGTTTCGGGCCAAACTGTAGCGGCGGCCGTGTCGGCCGCAATTTGCAGGCGACACGCCTGCCTCTACAGAAGATGATTCGACGTTTGAACCCGCGCCCACTCTCGTGGAAGATGTCGATCTTCGAATGGCCGACACGACGACAACAACATCCCGACCCGCCTGGCTGCGCAATCCTGCCTTCAAATTTTTCGCCTCGGTCAAGCTCGCGGTCGTGCTGCTCGCCGTGCTTATCATCGGCGCGATCTTCGGCACGATTTACGAGTCGAGTTTCGACGCGAAAGTGGCGCGTGCTTACGTTTATGGCGCGCCGTGGTTTAACCTTTGGTTGATTCTGCTCGGCACGAATCTCGCCATCTCGGCGTTGTCGCGCTGGCCGTGGCGCAAACATCACGTCGCATTTCTCATCACTCATCTCGGCATCATCACGTTACTGACTGGATCGCTCATCGGACGCATTTGGGGAACTGAAGGCACGGTCACGCTTTTTAAAGGAGAGCCGGCGACGAACCGATTGCTAGTCGATGAACATCAACTGCGCGTGCACGACACCGATGGGATCATCAAAGGTTATCCCGCGGAATTTCTGCATCATCCGCCGACGCCGGAGCGCCCGACAATTCTCGGCAGGCTCGCGAGCGGCGCGCGGCTAAGCATCATCGATTACGCGCCAGCGATCGAAGGAAAATTGAATCCGAAGCCGCTCAACACGGGCGGCGCACCCGCGCTTCATTTCACGATCAAGACGGCGTTGATGGGTCAGAATTTGGAAAGCTGGTTGCTAGCCGACGATCCACAACACGGGACTTTCGGAATGGGATTGGCGAACATCGAGTTGAAGCGCGGCTCGGCGGCTGGAGGTAAGGGCGATTCACCAAATCGCCCGGAGTCGAGCAAGAGTAAGAGCGAGAGCGAAAATCAGAATGTCGATCTTGAGGAATCGATTTTTGCGTTTAGCAAAGCGCCGGACGAACAAATCGGCCGCGTAGCGAAAGGCGGCAGCACGGGCGCGAAAGTTCGCTTGGAACAACCGCAAAACGGAAACAAAGGGCGCGTGACTGTCTCCATCGGTGGAAAAGATTCGACCTTCGATGTCGCGGAAAATTTTGCCCGTGAAGTGAAAATGGAGGGCACGCCATTCTCGCTCAAGATCGACAATTACTGGCCGGACTTTCGGATTCAGGATGGCAAACCCGCTTCGCTCGGCGACGAGCCAAACAATCCGGCGGTACTCGTCACGATTCGCGGAAAAGGTGTTCCCACCGCCGCGCCCGCGAGCAACAATCCGCACGGTGGCACCGAATTGAGCACGAACGGGGGTCCGCCGACGATGCCGCCGGCCGGCGCGGAAGCGCCGAATCATCTCACCTTTTTTATCGCGGATAACGGCGCGATCACTTACGAACTCGTTTCGCGCAAAGCCGGAAATTCCTCTGGCAAAATCGAGATCGACAAACCGCTGACGACCGGCTGGGCCGATTGGCAATTGGTCGTCGACAAAGCGATGCCGCACGCCGAGCAGTGGACGGATTTCTTGCCGGTGAAATCCGCGGCAACATCGACAACGACAACTAACGATTTGCCGGACGGCGTTCAGGTTCAGGTCGAACAAATGGGAGAGAAATTCGAGCAATGGGTGCCAGCCGGCTGGCAAATCACCGTTCCAACTTCACCGAATGAAACGATGATCGCGTACGGCTGGAAAACGATTCCGCTTCCGATCGGACTGGAATTGACCGGGTTCGAAGTGCAACGCAACGAAGGCAACGACAGCCCGGCCGGATTCAAAAGCACATTGCGCGTCTCGACCGCGGAAGGCGACAGCGCAATCGGTCAATGCTGGATGAACAATCCATTCAGTTTCCCGGGCGCATGGTGGCGCACCTGGACAGGACTGACCTACAAGATTTCGCAGGCTTCCTGGAATCCGGAAAACTTGAATGAAAGCACTGTGCAAATTTTGCGCGATCCCGGCTGGCTACTAAAATGGATCGGCTCGCTGCTCGTCGTGACCGGCGTGTTCATGATGTTTTATCTGCGGCCATATCGAAAACAAACCGTTGGTCAGCCGATTTTGCCTTCACCTCCTGCACCCAAAAAACAAAAGCGCGAAACATCGTTAACCGCGGCGACAATTGAACATTGAAGACCGGCACTTGGTCTTCAAGATCGACAATGAAAGTAAGACTCAAAAGCTTTATCGCACTGTCCGTTGTTCTCCTCGCTGGATGCTCGTCCCAAGGGCCAAACTGGATTGTGGGCGCAGAGCAGTCGCACCAGTGGGGTTATTACAGCGGCGAACCAGTAGCGCGTTGGGACAGCGATGGCCGCACCATGACGCTGTTGAGCGAGCTGCGTTACACCGATCCCAAAGGCGAGACCTGGATCGCGCCCGTCGGAGCGAAAGTAGATGGCGCGTCTATTCCTCGCTATCTCTGGTCTTTAATGGGCGGACCGTTCGAAGGAAAATACCGAAACGGATCCGTGCTTCATGATGTCTCGTACGATCAGCACAATCGGCCATGGCAGGATTGCGACCGCATGTTTTACAACGCCATGCGCTGCAGCGGCGTCAGCGCGGCCGAGGCAAAAACGATGTACTACGCGCTCTACAAATTTGGGCGGCATTGGAAATTCCCCATCAAACGAGCAAAACCGCTCACCCCTTCCGAGCTACTGGCCCAAGGAGAACTTCCACGCGCGATTCCGGTCGACACCAACGAGGTAAACACCGCGCGCGATTGGATCCGCAACGCCGATCCGAGCTTGGAAGAAATCGA
>OBLU010000879.1_pt1 | contig 27945 bp, 25 predicted proteins | sample 1518681 | NCBI WGS metagenome assembly OBLU01 (sample SAMEA3539304, study PRJEB22396) | soil metagenome | biome: tundra; feature: field; material: soil | place: USA | collected 2010-05 | depth 0.15 m
TGCGATCGGGAGTGGTGGACTACAAAGCTCCGTTCATTCTGAAGCGCGACTTCTCGCCCAACTTTCCTCTGCGGCTGATGCTCAAAGACATTCGCCTGGCGCTCGATGCGGCCAAGGAATCGCGTGTGCGCCTGCCTGGACTCGAGGCGGTGGAAGAGGTCTACGATGTCGCAGCCCAGGAAGGACAGCAGGATCTCGACTACGCCGCGACCCTCACTTTGCTGGAGAAATGGGCGGGCGTGAAAATAAAGAATGCGTCAAAGTAAGCTCGGCTGGACAGTCGAGGGCGGCCGTCCCAGCGCGGACGAACGAGAGCGCCCGTCTCTCCACGAGCGCTATTCCTTCTTCTTCGCCAGCGAGCGAATGTAGTTCACCAGGTTCCAGATGTCATCATCCTTGGCGCGGTCGCCTTCGGGAGGCATCTCGCCCTTGCCATTCCGGATCACGTAGAAGAGTGCGCCGTCGCTGCTGTTCTTCAATGAGTCCGGATTGGTGAAGTCAGTGACGTTTTTCATGTCCGAGGCCATGTCGCCCTTGCCATCGCCGTCTTTTCCATGACACATCGCGCAGTCGATGACATACAGCTTCTTGCCCTTGGAGAGCGACTCCTGGGTCGGCTTGATGGGGTTTACTCTGCCGGCAGCCTCGGCGGAACCTTTGTTGTCGGGGGCGGGTGCTTTTGCGGGGGGTTGATCGTTCTGCTTTTGCGCCCACAGCGCGAACACAAAAAAAAGCAAAACGAAAAGAACCATCGGAATTTTCTTCGATACTTCTTTCGACACTCTATTTTTCAACACAAACCTCCTGTTAGGGAGCACGGTTGAAATGCCAACAATACTCTACGACACGGGAACGTGCACGGGAAGTTGCGCGATCACAGACCGCTGTGCGGGGGATCACTGAGGCACCGCCACTGCGACTCCCGGTTGGGTGGGGGTCAGACCCTTTGGTCGGACCGCATTGTGCTCGTAACCCCTTTATCCAGCGAGGATTACAGAAGTATTACAAAACGGTTCGCGCTCTCTTGATATTGTCAGCAAAGAGGGGTGTGGGGAGAAAAGACCATGAGCCAGACAACACGCGAGACGATGAGCGAAGAGACGATCCAGGCAATGAGCGAAGCCGGAGAAGGCACCAATCGTAAGGAGCGCGCAAACCGTGATGGCTTCAACTGGGGCACGGCGATCGCCATGGGGCTGTTTCACGTGGGCGCAGTCGCGGCGTTATTCTTCTTTACCTGGCCGGCATTTTTTGTCGCCATTTTCTTGTGGTGGGTTTCCGGCAGCCTCGGGATCGGGATGAGCTATCACCGGCTGCTGACGCATCGCGGATACAAGACGCCGAAGTGGGTGGAGTACTTCCTGACCTGGTGCGCGACGCTGGCGCTCGAAGGCGGCCCGATCTTCTGGGTGGCGACGCACCGGATTCATCATCAGTTTTCCGACGACGAAGGCGATCCGCACTCGCCCATCGACGGCAAGTGGTGGTCGCACATGGGGTGGATCCTGATGGGCAAGTCGATGCATCACGACACCACGACCCTGGGCCGCTACGTCCCCGACCTGACCAAAGATAAAGTTCACGTCTGGCTGACCAAGTATCACTACACGGGAAATATTATTGTGGGCGCGATCCTGTTTGCGATTGGCGGATGGCCGTGGCTGCTGTGGGGAGTGTTCGCGCGCGTCGTGGTCGGACTGCACTCGACCTGGATGGTGAACTCGGTCACACACCTGTGGGGCTCGCGGCGATTCGCGACCAAAGACCTCTCCACCAACAACGGACTGGTCGCCCTTCTGACCTTTGGCGAAGGCTGGCACAACAATCATCATGCGCATCCGGTTTCCGCGCGCCATGGCTTGAAGTGGTATGAAATCGACATGAACTGGTACGGCATCTGGGCGCTGCAAAAACTTGGACTGGCGCGGCACGTATACAAGGTCACGCTCGATAACCTCCCGCCCAAACCGGCGCTGCTGCGGGATGTGAAGGCGGCTGGGGCGATGGTGACGGCCGCGGGCCACGACTAGAACGGCATTAACCGCAGAGGACGCGGAGAACGCAGAGAGAACCGGGAAAAGTCCCCCGGTTTTTTCTTTTTCTAGTAACTTCTCCGCGAACTCTGCGTCCTCCGCGGTTAAACGCATTTCCCGGCATTTCCCGTTAAAATCTTCCTGTGCGGATCATCAGCCGGCAGAAGGCGATTTATTTTTTCCTCACGTTCGGAGTGTGCCTGGCGGCGCTGGCCGGTGCGGTCGGCAGCGGCTGGGTCATCCTCAACTGGCGCGAGGGCGTCAAGGTCTTTCTGGGCGTCATTTTTTTTGGCGCAATCGTTACGGGCCTCGTCCTTAATACGATTTTTCTGGTCCGCGAAATTCGCCGCAACGAGCAGCACGACAGCTTCATCAACGCGGTCACCCATGAATTGAAGACGCCCATCGCCTCCATCCGGCTCTACCTCGAAACCTTGCAGAGACGCGAGGTGGGAGAAGCGCAGCGCCGGGAGTTCTACGAGTTCATGCTGCTCGATACCGATCGCCTGCTGCGCACCGTGGAACAGGTGCTGAAAGCGGGTGAGGCGGCGCAGAAGAAAAGCCCGCCGCAGCGCTTGCCAGTGGAGTTCAATTCGCTGGTACGCGAGTGCATGGAACTGGCGCGAGTGCGCCATCATTTGCAGGCCGCGGATCTCGATTACTGCGAGGCTCCATCCTTGTCTTCGCAGAACGGCAGCGGCGCGCGCATGCTGGGCGATCCGGAGGAGTTGCGGACCGCGGTTTCGAACCTGCTGGACAATGCCGTCAGGTACTCGCCCGATGGCGTGCACATCTCGGTGGAGTTGGAGGCTCCCGATGAAGAGCGATTGGTGCTGCGGGTGCGCGATCGCGGCGTGGGCATTCCGGAGCAGGAGTTGAAACGCATCTTCAAGCGATTTTACCGGGTGACGCAGCGTTCGCTCTCAGGAGTGAAGGGCACGGGCCTCGGACTGTTCATCGTGAGGTCGATCGCGCGCAAGCACGGCGGCCGGGTGTTCGCGCAGAGCGAAGGTGCAGGCAAGGGAACGACCGTGACCCTGGAATTACCGCGGAGGGTGGCATGAGCCGGGTGCTGGTGGTGGAGGACGAGGCGCACCTGGCCCAGGGCTTGCGCTACAACCTGCAAGCCGAAGGACACGCGGTGGAAGTTGCGGGGGACGGCGAGACGGCTCTGGAGAGGCTGGTCGAAAAAAGAGAACGCTTTGACGTGGTGGTTCTCGACGTGATGCTGCCGGGCAAGAGCGGCTTTGATGTCGCCGCGTTGCTGCGCGAGAAGAAAAACTATGTGCCGATTCTGATGTTGACCGCGCGCGGGCGTCCGGAAGATGTGCTGCAGGGATTCGCGGCGGGGGCGGATGATTACCTGGCCAAGCCGTTCGAGCTGGCGATTCTGATTGCGCGGCTGGAGAGCTTGCTGCGGCGCAGTGTGTGGATGAAAGACGCGGACACGGCGGGCGCTGGCCCTGACGGTGACAAGGCGCGGCCGGCGCCGTTGGGCGCGCAGGAAGCTGGCGGCGATACGTTCAGTTTTGCCGGCAAGTCGATTGACTTCAGAGAACTGGAATTGCGTTCGCTGGGAAACACGATCCATCTGACCTTGATGGAGGCGGAGTTTCTGCGCTACCTGGTGCGCAGCGAAGGTCGCGTGGTTTCGCGCAAGTCGATTCTGGAAGAAGTCTGGGGATTGCACGAAGACACGGATACGCGCGCCATCGACAATTTTGTGGTGCGGCTACGGCGGTACATTGAAGAGGATCCATCGCAGCCGAAACATTTGCAGACGGTGCGGGGCGTGGGGTATCGGTTTGTGGCAGAGCCGGAGTAGGGGCGTGACGTCTGGCTTCCGAGGGCCGCAGGCAGCCCGACCAGAAGCGTGGGCTGCGTACGTAATTGGCGAAATCGCTGTTTACGACAGCTGCAGCGATCTAGGGGATATTCGTTCGCCCGCCATGCGCGTAGAGTGGTGAGCTTGTTTACCGTGGTTTGGGTTGGACCCGGTTGCAAATGACGGCAGACGGTGTTCTCTTCTCTCGGCAACATATCTGGACAATATAGACGGGCCGCTTCGCTTACGTTCTGTTTATCTCCATTGGCATCATATTGGTGTTCAAAACGGTCACAGCTTTCTCAGGCCCGGGCAATGCATTCAGCTGCGGGGCCATATTTTCTGGGAGGCGGCCCTGCAACTCTTTCCCCAAGACGGTGACGCAACCATGCCAAAAGGAGGCGAGCCATGAAGAGCGGCAATGACAAAGTCCTCAGCCACATCGTCGGGCGAGCTTTGTCAGGAGAGGGCGCGCATGCTGGAACGCAGAGCGCTTTTGATGGGCTGGACTGGAGAGTTGCCGCTATGCGACCGCCCGGAGTTCCGCACTCCATTTTTCAACTGCTGGCGCACACTACCTACTGGCAGAATTGGGTGTTGCAGTGGCTCGACGGCAAAGACGTCGATTTTCTTAGTGCTGCTTGGCGGAGGAACTGGCGGCGAGTTCGCGGAAGAGGCCGAGCAAGGCGGCTGCGGCTTTCTGATCGGAGAGGTTTTCGAGCGCTACGGTGGCGGTGAAGTGCGGCGCGGTGGAGTTGAAGCGGACGCCGACGAAATCCTTGTCGCGCCAGGAGGCGAGCGCATTCACCACAGGGCTCAGTTCTACGGGCCAGTCTTCCTTGGTGGTGAGAATGACGGGGCCGGGGCGGCTGATGGTCCAGGCGCGAGTGCCGGTCGAGTTTTTCGCCCCCGAGCTTTTCGCTCCCGAGTGGCCCGACCAGCGGTGACGGATGACATCGAGATGGAAGCCTGGGGGGAATCCCATATTGGCTTCGAAGGTGAGCGTTTCCTGCTGCTGGCGCCAGCGGCTCAGGGCCCACTGCACCGGGAGTGGGCGGGGCAAGAGGCGAATGGTGAGGCGGGCGTCCTCAAACCAGCGCGAGGAAAGACTCAGGGTAGCCTTCAGGCGTGAACTACTGTGCTGCCAGCGCAGATCGACGACGCGGCCTTTTCCGAGGCATGCCGCCTGCACCCACTGCAGCACGTTGGCTGCCCGTCGCCGGTTGTAACGGACAAACCAGGCATACCAGAGGAAGGAGAGCGCGAGCGCTGCGACCACGTCGATGAGAATGAAACGCCCCACGTTGCCTCGTGTCAGAAATCGTACTTCTTATTGATGCAACCGCGCAAGGGGTTAGAAGAGGAAAAAAGGCTGATTGCGGAAAGAGTCGATTATCGATGCCCACGCGAGCGCGAGCCACGAGCCACGAGCTTCGAGCAACCAGTTGATCTTGTTATGCTCGCCGCTCGCAGCTTAAAGGAGCGTCTGATTTTGAAGAGCTTACGGTACTCTCCCGCCACAATCCCGCTACAATGGCGGCGTGCCGTTCCGAATCCGAGAATTCGAGAAAGCCGATTTTGACACGCTGTGGCGGATCGACCAGGCATGCTTCGATCCGCAATTGGCCTACTCGCGACCGGAGATGGCTTTTTATATCCGCCGGCCCGGGTCGTTTACTCTGGTGGCCGAAGGCGAAGGCGGTGAGGTTCCGGGCAGCGGCAGCGCACCGGCGGGGATTCCGGGTTGCAACATTTTAGGTTTCATCGTGGCGGAGACTCGCCGCAAGAGTGGGCACATCATTACCATCGATGTGGTCGCGCAGGCTCGGCGGGCGGGCGTCGGCTCGGCTTTGCTGCGGGCCGCGGAGGATCAATTGCTACGGGCGGGCGCGCGCGCGGTGGCGCTGGAGACGCCGGTGAATAATGAAGCCGCGATCCGCTTCTACAAGCAGAAAGGTTACTTCGTGGAAAAGGCGGTTGCCGGGTACTATTCTGGCCAGATGGACGCTCTGGTTATGACGAAAGAGCTGGCGCGGTCGACGGTGGGATGAGTTGCGGGTTGGGCGGCGCGCCGCCCCTAAAGGGGCGTCGGACTTTGAAGAACTTTCGGCATCGCTAAAGCGATGCCCTGATACGAACCCCGTCACCGCTGAAGGAAAGGGGCTTTATGAAGATTGCGATCCAGGGAGAACTTGGTTCTTTCAGCCACGAGGCGGCGGAAGCGATGTTGCCGCGGGCGGCGGTGGTGCCGTGTGCGCGTTCGCTCGAGGTCTTCGACCGCGTCAAGCGGGGAACGGTGGACGGCGCGGTAATTCCGATTGAGAATTCGCTGGCGGGTTCGGTCGCCGAACATTTCGATCTGTTGCTGGGCCACGACGTTCACATCGTGCGCGAGTTTCGCCTGCGCATCGTGCACAACCTGATCGCGCTGCCGGGCACCAAGCTTCGAGATGTCCGGCGCGTGTTCTCGCATCCCGTAGCGCTCGATCAGTGCCGCGACCTGTTTGCGAAGAATCCGAGGCTGGAGCCGGTACCGTTCTACGACACGGCAGGAAGCGTGAAGCATATGGTGGCGGAGGGCTTGCGCGATGCGGCGGGCATTGCCAGCCGGCGGGCCGCGGAAGTGCATGCGGGAAAGATTCTGAAGGCGGGGATTGAGGATGACAAGAAGAACTTTACGCGCTTCTTTCTGATCAAGCGGGGAAAGCCGCGGGCGGCGCGCGGTGCGGATAAGACTTCGCTGGCGTTCAGCCTGAAGAATATTCCGGGGGCGTTGTTCAAGGCGCTCAGCGTGTTCGCGCTGCGCGACATCAGTTTGAGCAAGATCGAGTCGCGGCCCATGCGCGGGCGTCCGTGGGAATACATGTTTTTTGTGGACCTGCTGCGCGGCGACGATGAAGATTCGCGCAATGCCCTGCGGCATCTAAGCGAGGTGGCGGAGCTGGTGAAGGTGCTCGGAATTTATCCGGAGGCGTGAGGCAGCTCCTGTGCGCTGGGCAACCTCGCTCAACTACTTCAGCAGGTATTCCTGCAAGAACTCAACCGTCGCATAAAATTGAAAATCCCGATTGGCTTTCTTCTGGAACCCGTGGCCCTCGTCTTTCGCCATCAGGTACCACACTTGCGTTCCTTGTTTCTTCAATGCCGCGACGATCTGGTCGCTTTCGCTCACCGGCACGCGCGGGTCGTTTTTCCCCGCAACCACGAACATGGGTTTCTTGATTTTTTCGATGTTGTTCATCGGTGCGATTTTTTCCAGAAACGCCCGCATCTTTGGATCGCGCTCGTCGCCGTACTCCACACGCCGCAAATCGCGCCGGTACGCCTCCGTGTTCTCCAGGAACGTCACCAGGTTCGACGGCCCCACGACGTCGATCGAGCACCGGATCCGGTCGCTGTAAAGCGTCGACACCGCCAGCGTCATGTGCCCACCGTAGCTTCCGCCGGTCACCGCGACACGGCTTGCGTCGAAGTCCGGCTGCGTCGCAATCCAATCGAGCAGCGCGTCGATGTCCTTGTAGGTGCCTTCGCGCAGGAATCCGTTATCCAGCTTCGTGAACGCCTTGCCGTAGCCCGTCGAGCCCCGCACATTGGGCTGAATAATGGCGATCCCCAGTTCATTCAGGTAATAATGGTAGGAACCGAGGAACCCGGGCTGTGCCTGTCCCTCCGGTCCGCCGTGAATTTCAATCAGGACCGGACGCCTGCCCGTGAACTTCGCCGGCGGCCGGTTCAGAAAGCCCGAAATACTCCTTCCGTCAAACGTCTTCCAGCGGACCAGTTCCGCTTCGGGAAGTCCAGAAAGGTTGACGGCTGTCTCGCTCATCGTCCAGCGCTCCACTTTTCCCGCGGCCACATCCAGCGAATAGCAATCTTCAGGAGCGTTTCCGGTCAACAGGCTAAAGCCAAGATCCCGGTTGTTCCTGTGCCAGATCAGCCCGCCTAACAAGCCGACAGGCAGATGCGGAACCGGACGCTCCTGGTACGTGGCTGCGTCGAGCAGGTGCAGTTTGCTGAGCCCGTCCTCATTGCTGAGAAATGCGATCCACTTGCCGTCCCACGATTGCTTGAACTCGTCAACGTCCCAGGAAAGATCGGGGGTTACAACCTTCATTTTCTTCGTGGCCAGGTCAATGTAGGCGAGCCTCTGAAACTCCGAGTCCTTGTCCGTCGTGACGTAAACGCCCTTTCCGTCCTTGCCGAAGCGCGCGCTGGCGTATGCGACCTGCTCCGCGGTCTTTCGTGGCGTCAATTCCGTTTTTTCGCCGGTTGCCGTGTCCGCCAGCCACAGATACGTTTCGTTGATGGAAATCTCCTCCAACAGGAGGATCTTCTTGTCATCGGTGGACCAGTCCTGCGGATTCCAGCCGCCGCCACTCAATTGCGTCAGCAGGTGGTCCGTTTTCGGGTCCGCCGGGTTCATCACCCACAAATCCGTGTCCTGCCCGTTGCGGCGTGTCGAAACGTACGCGATCAGATCTCCGCCCGCAGACCAGCGCGCCGAAGTGTTGCGCGATTTTCCGTCTGTGATCTGTGTGCTGTCGCCGGTGCCCGGATCATAGCGAAAGTATTGGAACCATTCGCCGCCCCCCACGTCCTTCTGAAATAACAAGTAGTCGCCGCCGTTGGGATGAAAGGAGGCGCCATGGACGGGCTCCGCGAAAAATGTCAGTTGTTGCCGCGCGCCTCCAGGCATTCTCACGAGGTGTGCCTGATAGGTGTTTCCGAACCGCGTCCCGATCACCATTTCGCGCCGCTTCGGGTGCCAGTCGGTTTGAAAAGCAGCACGATTCTCCGTGTATCGCCCGATTGTTTCCGCCAGTGACTTCGGAATCCTGGGAACGCCCTCCGTCACCAGGCTTTCTGGCGGAGCAATCGTGTTTTCCTGTGCAGGCGAGTAAATTCCAACAGCGACAAGCAGGCCCAGTACAAGCATGAATCGTTTCATCGCGGCACCTTAGTTTTAAAGTTCGAGAACCGGCCCAATTATCAAGAAGCCAAGAAACGTAGACTGCTGAGTATAGTCTCGGCCAAAGATGCTATCACCGTTCACTTCGAGGCGTCACTATCGAGCCTGGCGCCCGGGCGGCCTCTCGTAGAGATTAAATCCATCCTTGGCGCGCGCTGAGGCCACCGTCGTGCCTTGGCGTGTTATGGGCACAAGTGAGCTGCCTTCCGATGGGAGCGCCAAGGAAAGCGTGGCAAAGCCTGCCGAGAGACTCCTGTTCGCCCAGCTCTTTCGTCACAACCGTGTGTGAGGCACTGCACTGCGGGAACCGCGCCTTCGGTCTAGGCTGAAGGTGGGCCGTTCTGGCCCGGGGCCACAAGGAGGGCTTATATGCGTCAGATCTTTGCAGGAATTCTTATCTTGATGTGTGTCTTTATACTGGGCGCGTTTTCGGCTGCTGAGAACCAGTTGGGAATTGCCGACAAGTATCAGGTGAACTTTCCAGAGAAGGTCCGGGTGGCGGACACGCTGTTGCCGCAGGGAGACTACGAGATTCGTCACGTGATGGAGGGCTCGGACCACATCATGGTGTTCCGGCAGCTAGGGACGAAGAAGCCGGTTGAGGTGCGCGCGAAGTGCACACTGGTTCCGTTGAGCGCGAAGGCCGATAAGAATCAGACGATTTACGTCTTGAATGCGGCGAACGAGCGAGTTCTGCAAGAGCTGGTATTCAAAGGCGATCGCGCGAAGCACGTGTTTTAGCTGGAGGCGGGGAACCAGAGAAAAGTAGCTGATTTGACGGGGGGGGCGTGCAGGAGGGGAGGCACGTCCCCGGAAGGGCCAGCCCCAGCGGGAGGCCGAAACCCTTCCGTGTCTTGCAAAAGGCTAAAAAAGGTCTAGAATTCAACAACCTAGCACGAAGGGTGCATCTTTTTGGCAGTGGAGTTCATCCAAGGTTGAGTGAAAGTCACTCAAGGAAAAATCATGAGCGATCCTATTTCTGACCTCACTTCTTACGAAACCACTGAGCGGTCGCTGCCGATTCTGCCGGTGCGCGACACGGTGCTGTTCCCCCATGCGGTGCTCCCGCTGACGGTGGGGCGAGAAAGTTCCGTGCAGTTGATTAACTCGCTGGGCGAAGACAAGACCATCGTGGTGGTGGCGCAGCGCGAGGCGCGCGTGGACTCGCCGCAGCCGACCGATCTGTACGGCATCGGAACGCTGGCGGTGGTGCACAAAGTGGTCAAGATGCCGAACCAGAGCCTGTTTGTTTTTGCGGAAGGCCTGGAGCGCGTGCGGTTGGCGGATTTTGCGCAGCTTGCGCCCTTCATGCGCGCGCGCGTAACCACCATTCCGGAGACGATTCCGCCCAAGGATTCCGAGATTGAAGCGCTGCAGCGCAACGTCCTGACCCTGTTCCAGCAGATTGTGGCCGGTTCGCCGACGCTCTCGGACGAGCTTTCGACGGTGGCGATGAACATTGAAGAGCCGGGACGCCTGGTGGACTTTATCGCCTCGTCGCTGCCGTCACTGTCAACAGCGGATAAGCAGGAGGCGCTGGAGACGACCGACGTCCGGGTGCGCCTGGATAAGATCAATCACCACCTCGCCAAGGAACTGGAAGTCCAGCAACTGCGCAACAAGATCCAGTCGGAAGTGCAGGATCGGGTGCAGCAGACGCAGCGCGAGTACTACTTGCGCGAGCAGATGAAGGCGATCCAAAAAGAACTGGGCGAGCAGGACGAGGGCCAGCGCGACACCGACGAACTGAAGCAAAAGATCGAATCCGCGGGCATGCCCGACGATGTGAAGAAAGAAGCGCTGAAGGAATTGGGGCGGCTGGCGCGCATGTCGCCGATGGCGGCGGATTATTCGGTGACACGGAACTACATAGAGTGGCTGGCGATCCTGCCCTGGGCGAAGACTTCGGGTGGAGAAATTGAAATTCCGAAGGCGAAAGAGATTCTCGACACCGACCACTACGACTTGCAGAAGGTGAAGGATCGCATCCTGGACTACCTTTCAGTGCGGCGGTTGAAGCCCAACATGAAAGGGCCGATTCTGTGTTTCGTCGGGCCTCCGGGCGTAGGGAAAACTTCGTTGGGCAAATCGATTGCGCGGGCGCTGGGGCGCAAGTTCGTGCGTCTGTCGCTGGGCGGAGTGCACGACGAAGCGGAAATTCGCGGCCACCGGCGTACCTACATAGGGGCGTTGCCGGGGCAGATCATTCAGGGGATACGGCGGGCGGAGACGAAAGATCCGGTGTTCATGCTCGACGAAATCGACAAGGTGGGGCGGGACTTCCGCGGCGATCCGGCGTCGGCGTTGCTGGAAGCGCTCGATCCGGAGCAGAACGCGACTTTTCGCGACAACTACCTGGACGTGATGTTCGATCTCTCCAAGGTGTTGTTCATTACCACCGCGAACATGCTGGATCCGATCGCCGAGCCGCTGCGCGACCGCATGGAGATTATCGAACTGCAGGGGTACACCGAGGAGGAGAAAGTCCACATCGCGTTCCAGTACTTGATTCCGCGGCAGATCGAGGAAAACGGAATCACGAAAGAGCAGATCGAATTTCCGGAAGAGGCGGTGAGCCACATCATCCGTCATTACACGCGCGAGGCGGGGGTGCGGAACCTGGAACGCACCATCGGCACCATCTGCCGCAAGCAGGCGCGCCGGTTGGCGGAAGGTAAGACCGAGAAGCTGGTGGTGACGAACGAGACCGTGCAGGAGTTTCTGGGCGGCATCAAGGTTCGCAGCGAAGGCGAAATTGCCGAGCGCACCAAGCGCGCGGGCGTGGTGGTGGGATTGGCGTGGACGCCATCGGGCGGCGACGTGTTGTTCGTCGAAGCCAACCAGATGAAAGGCAAAGGCGGGCTGACCATCACCGGGCAGATTCAGGACGTGATGCGCGAGTCGATGCAGGCCGGGCTGAGCTGGGTGCGTTCGAATGCGAAGGAGTTGGGCATTGACGAAGAATTTTTCGCCAACCATGACATCCACATACACGTGCCGGCGGGAGCGATTCCGAAAGACGGTCCTTCGGCGGGGGTCACGATCGTGACCGCGCTGGTGTCGTTGCTGTCGGGCAAGCAGGTTCGTCCGCTGACGGCGATGACGGGCGAGATCACGCTGAGCGGGAATGTACTGCCGGTGGGCGGCATCAAGGAGAAAGTGCTGGCCGCCAAGCGCGCCGGTGTGCATGACGTGATCCTGCCGGCGGATAACAAGACCAATGTCGAGGAAGACCTGACGCCGGAGCAGCTGACGGGATTAACTACGCACTACGTGAAGACCATCGACGAAGTGCTGGAGTTTGCGCTGCCGTCTTCGCCTCGCGAGGAGCTCCAGGATGCCGAGGAGCGCGAGAAGGTGCTGAGCAACTAGGAACCGGCACACTTCCATTCGCCAAAGAGCACGAATGAGTGGCTGCCCGCCCGGCAATAATTGTATGTACGAAGTGTTTCACGTGAAACACTTTGTACTGACTTAATTGTACGTATTAGAGTGTACATATCCAGAGGCCGCTCCGTCGAACAGACAGCGAAAGTATGGGGCTCGCCCGGTGTTTTTGGCGGCAGAGGGAGCAGAACCGCTGCCGGAGCCATCCCACCAAGTCATTGATAATGCTCAGAGTTCTGGTGTGGTTAAAGAGCCACTAGCGGGCACTTGTTACACTGTAAGTTTTACACAGCTCATTTTTTAGTGGGCGGGCATCTCGGTCAAGGGTCGCATCCCACGTCTCGAAAAGCGCGCGAGACGTTGGGCGCTCGGCGTAAGGCGGAGTCGAACGGTGTCGGCGGTTCAACGGGCCACTTCTCGAAAAGCGCGAGAAGTGGCGCACCCCCAGTTATTTCGGTCCATGTTAAGAGACAAACCCGCGTTATACTTCCCCGTTAAAGTGGCCCACCCGCCAGACGCGGTCTGCAAGGCATAGAGCATCAGCGCTGCCGTGCGGTGATCGATCTGGTTCGTCACCAGCAGCCGCATCACCTCGGCCAGTCCCACCTGGATAGAGTTCGCGTCCTCGAGCGTCGGGAGCGTTATTGTCCCGCGCTCATGGAAATTCATGTTAATGTTCCTGCTCATCTGACGCCATCGCATGTGAAAGTAACAACATTTCTCATCGCGCAGCGCGGGCGATCCACACTGCGTCCCGTTGACCTTAATATGCTGACATCGACGAATACTTACCGGATATGAAGGCATTTTCAAGCTCCTGTAAATTCAGTTCCCAGTTCTCGGTTCTCAGTTCTCAGTCGAGCCGGGCGCCTGGTTTTGTTTCTATTTACTCTTGGGTTACTAACCAGTTAGTATGTGGTACCCCCTCCCCCCCGGTCTTTTGGAATCATAGGTTTAAGCGGGTATAAATATAGGTGACTGACCGTTGGCAGGGGGTTTTAGTTGCGCGGCGGCTGAGCATTTTATTCTTGCCTGACAGGTATGCGCACCGGCTTCGCATTATGCTTGCCAGCACGTATGCGGAGCGCTTAGCATGATTCTTGCTTAGCACGCATCTTACCGGCTAGGTGAAAAAGTGGAGACGGTCGGAGTCGAACCGACAGGCAGAAGTTCTCTAGGCTTGACGCCTGCACCCGTGCCGTCCCCCATCTAGCGAAAGGCTGAGACCGGAAATGTCTGGCAGACAACTTTCATCGGTTTGGTAGTTCAAGGCCGATGAAAGGAACTCCGATCCCAGCCTTCCGCATTTTAGCAGTTGAAGTATGAGCGATAGCGCGGAAAAATCGGCGAATCCTGAATGGCAACGGTTCAAGACTGCTATGCGCCAGATTGTCGCTGTGCCACACTCCGAGATCAAGGCGCACTTGGATGCAGAGAAGGAAGCGAAGAAACTCAAGCGAACACGAAAGTCCAAATACGCCGCTTTTCGCAAAGTGAACCGCGAAACATAACTAGGCCGCAGAGGTCCTCAATCGGGTGTGATCGGATTCATGCCAATGACTACAGTGGATAAGGAAAAAATCGTTGAGACTTGGCCATTTCCCTACCCGGAATACCGCGGAATGCTTGCTTGGTCCCGCGATCAGAGGTTAAACAGTCCTGCCTGCACAGAAGAGGACAAGCGCGAGATTGAAGCCGAGTATGAGCGCAAGTTGGATCGGATACTCGCTTCTAGAACGGCTTAATTCGCGGAACGCTAAATTAGATCAGTACCGAAGTCTTTCCGGGCAGTTCATCGTAGCGGATGTGCTAGAGTGTTTGTGGATCATAGCTTCCCGCAGGGACGTTAAGCCATGGACAGACCGTTTTTGCACCTTCCCGCCGCTGAAGGTTCCGCCTTCATCAATCTCATGCAGGTCGTTCGAACAGGCGAATTCACCGATGATTCCGTTATTCTGTTCATGAGCGACGGGCATTCGGTTACCTTGCACGGGGCTGAAGTGGTTACGAATTTCATGGGAATACTCGCCGATTATTCGCTCAATATTATTGGGAAGCCCACGCGACTCCGTGATGAGCAGAAGTCAGAAGTTACCGGCAATGAACCGTGAGATTTGATCTCGACTGAAAGTCAGCTACAGGCCGGGTGCCCCAGGTCTCGCGCTTTTCGAGACCTGGGATTCCACTGCGGCATGAAGCTCGGGATTTTTCCTGGAAGTGGAGGAAGCACCGACTCTTCGTCCACTGGGTACTGAGTACTGGGTACCAAATTTTTCATCACAAACAACCGGTGCGCGTCATCACAGACTTCCAACCAACCCCGGCGCGACAATGTCCCAGACCTGTAGCAGTGCCGGGGTGTGTCCGGCACCAGGACGGCCCCCGAACCTGCTCCAGCCCCAAAATGGGGTCAGTTACTCTTTGACAACTAATCTTGAGGCGATGAAAGGGGCGTCATTCCCCTCCCAAAAACCGTAGAATGAGGCCAAAATCAAGCTAACTCCTTATTTATGAATTATCTAGAAAATAAGTCCTTTAGAATCTATTATGTGGCGACCACCACCCCGTAAGCCCATGATTCTAATAGTACGACAAAAAAGGGGGGGTAGGGGGGGTAGGCGCCGAGGCTGAGACCGAAAGCTGCTCCTAGAAGATTTCGCCCAAAAAAGCGACAATGGTTCCCGTCAACCAAAGGAGCCACGGTGGGAGCCAGTCCAATTCTGAAACCTCCGAGCCCGAAGCCTGCGAATCCAAAGCCTGCGAGCCCCAAGCCAAAGCTGGGCCTGCGTGCCTGGATGGAGCGCGTGCTGGTGGAGTGCGATCGGGCGGCTGCGGGGTTCGATGCCGATGCGGTGCACGATCTTCGTGTTGCGCTGCGGCGCTGCCGTTCTCTCGCCGATGGATTGATGGCGATCGATCCCGATTCTTCATGGAAGGACATGAAGAAGGCGGGGAAGAAACTTTTCCAGGCGCTCGGTGAGCTGCGCGACATGCAGGTGATGCAAGGGTGGATCGAGAAGCTGAGCGACACGAACGATTCGGCGGGCGATCGTTTGTCGGGTGATCGTTTGTCCGGTGACCCAGTGGCGATCAAGCTGCTCGATCACGTACACGCGCGCGAAGCCGCATGCAAGCAGCACGCCTTCAAGGATCTCCATCAGTTTGACCGCAAGCAATGGCGGCAGTGGACGAGAACTCTGCCGCAGCGCGCGGCGCGGGTGCGTCCGGGGAGCGTGGTGTATCTGCATCTGGCGCTGGAAAAGTGGACAGCCGCGTACGATCTGCACAAGAACGCTCTGCGGACGCGGTCGCAGGTTAGCTGGCACGCGCTGCGCATCGGCATCAAACGCTTCCGCTACACGGTGGAAAATTTTCTGCCGCGCCAGCACGCGTTATGGGGCGACGATCTGAAAGAGCTTCAGGATCTGCTGGGAGAGGTGCACGATCTGGATGTGCTGTGGGCGACCGCGGTCGAGGTTATGGCGTTCCCCGATATGGAAAGCCAGAGCCGCTGGCGCGAAAAATTGAACGTGGAACGCACTAAGAGGATTGAGCGCTATCGCGAGAAGATGGTGGGCCGGCAGTCGCTATGGCGCGTCTGGCGGGCGGAGTTGCCGTCGGGCCCGCAACTGCGCGCCGCGGCGATCAGCCGTCTTCGGGTATGGGCGGGATATCTGGATCCCGATTTTTCGCATTCCCAGCGCGTGGCCGAACTGGCGCTTCTTTTGTACGACGGGTTGAAGAATGCGGGGCTGCTGACGACGGATGCGGGGACGCCGAATCCCGCGCCGCTAAGTCTGGACCAGAATTCGGAATATGACTCGCGAGCGGTGTTGCAGGCGGCGGCGCTCATGCATGACGTCGGAAAAGCTAAGGGCACGGAAAATCATCAAAAGGATTCGTACCGGATGATCCGCGGGCTGGCGCGGCCTCTCGGTTGGAGTGCGCGAGAACTGGAACTGGCGGCGGTGGTGGCGCGCTATCATCGTGGAGCATTGCCGCGTCCGGGGGGAAAGACCATGCAAGCGCTGGCGCTGCCGGATCGGCCGCTCGCCATGGAGTTGGCCGGCGTTTTGCGTCTGGCCAACGCGCTGGACTTGCGCCATGGGCGCGGTGGGGGCGAAAACGAGAGCGCTCCGCGGCTCGAGGTTAGTTTGCAGGACGGTTGCGTACTGGTGCGGGCGGCGGGATACTCGGCGCTGGACCGCTCGGCGGAAGGCGTTGCTGCGGCGCGGCATTTACTGGAAACCGTGCTGCGGCGGCCGGTGCTGGTGCGGGTGTTGCGGAGTTCGGCGAGCAGCAATTCCGCAAAGCGCGCCGGCAGCTAAGTGCTATCGCAAACTCTATGGTTGCTGCGGCCACAAGCAGTTGCCGAGCGGGGCTCGGCTCGGACGGGGCAAAACCCCGTCTCCACACGATCCCTTGAAGCTAGTCTGACACTTCTCAGAACTGCGTTCACCTTCCAAACTTCCTATGTGACCCATGCGAAATTAGTTTCGATGGCGGTGCGGTGGTTGCGGCGCTATCGCTGCGGAGTGGTGCTCAGCGAACAGGCCTGCGTCAGCGGCGAGATGCCGGACGCTATTGGCTGGAAAAGGGCGTGCCATTCGGTGCTGGTCGAGAGCAAAGTAACGCGCGCGGATTTTCTGGCCGATCGCGACAAGCCCTTCCGCCAAAGGCCAGAGATGGGCGTCGGCTGTGAGCGGTATTACCTGGCGTCGCGAGGGCTGATACGCACAGAGGAACTTCCCACGGGCTGGGGATTGCTGGAGGTGTGCGGGCGCGAGATCGAGCGGGTCAAGGCGTCGGCAAAAAACCTGCGCTCCGGGATTGGGTTCCAGAACGAGATGAATCTTCTGCTGGCGAGCTTGCGGCGGGTGGAAATCCGCATCGAACCGCAGAGCATTACCGACTTTCTGAAGTGGAAGAACCGCATGGCAGAGTACAACCGGGGCAGGTTGCCGGAAGGGCTGGTTGGCCAGGAAGAGGAAGCCAACGGATTCCTGCTGGGAACCGCGGGCGACTGAGATCGCGGAGCTTTGGTCGGCTCCCTACGCATTCCGGCATCCCGACAAAAAAATGAAACCGGGCGGTTAGGCCCGGCTTCGGGAGCGTCGGTTGAGATGCGGTTACATCACAGCACGGCGCCAAGCTGGCTCGGAGACTTGCGCGGGCGCGGTTCACGTCCGCTTGTGCGTCTCGCGCCAGCAAAGCGTTCAAAAGGAGCGAGGAGACAGACGTAACCGAAGAAGCATTTATGGGGCCGTGTCAGAATTCCGTGCGATGGTTTCAATCGTTTAGGTAAAGTAAAGAAAATAAATCTAGTTAACGGGCGTGTTCGCCCGATCGACGTGGCCCGTTCCAAGGCTCCTCACAGAGGCACGCTTCAAAGTGTTGCACAGTATCGGGTGCCAGGGCGAAAGGGACGGTGGGTTGCGATTCCCGCAAACTGCTTGCGGGGTCCAGAAACGCGAGCTCCCAAGCAGAGCCCTTACTGCAACCCCGACTGGGTCAGCTTCACCGCGCAGTAGGGATTCGCAGCTCCGCCTGACACATGGCAGTTCCCGCCGTTCACGGACCCCGCCGCCAGGGTCGAGAAGTAGATGTTCGTCCCGCCGTTCGACAATTGGTTGTCGATCACGATCCCGCTGGTGCCTCCGAGGGCGCTCGGGGCCTTCACACAACTGGAGGTCGGTGGGGCCGCGCAGCTAGGCGTCGTCAACGAACTTGTAATCGTCGAGCTCTCCAGGAATCCGTCGCTGGAGCCCACTCCGAAGAACATCCGGTCCGTCGTTCCGTTGTAAAACTCGGTCAGCGGCGAACACTCGTCACCCTTCGTATTATTCACAAGAAACGTCGACGAATTCGTGCTGGTGATGACGTTACTTGCGAAGGGGAAGAAATACATCTGTGGTTTCGCCGGTACGCCTCCTGACTGCACGAATCCGCACGCGATCATGTGCCCCGACGTCGACCCGTTCACCCAGAACGCGTTATCGAACGTTCCCGAGTGTACGTTTTTCCCCGTGCAGTCCCCGTCCCCGCTCGCCGATCCCAGATCCACTGTGTTCGCGGTTGTGGGCACACCGGTCGCGAAGTTCGCCGGAAGCTGGGTGACCGCCCCGCCGATGCCCAGCACAAAGCTGCATCCCGTAAAGGTGAACACCTGGTTGGTCATAGGATTGGCGGGATCGTTGACCACAATCGGCGCATCCACAACCCCCGTTCCTGGTCCTCCGTTCGCCGCCCACCCGATCGTCTGCTGCGCCGCGTACGTTTTACCCGGGCTGGTCAGGCTGACCGCATACAGGTATCCCGCCCCGTCTCCGATAAAAATCCTGCCCGAAGTGTCATCTACAACTGGATCGGTCAGTACACTGTTCGTCTGGGTCGAGACCGTGACCGGCCAGTCCGAATTGGTGACCAGCGCCGGCGCGCCGCCGCCGAATACCGGCGCGATCTTGTACAGCAAGCCATTGTCGGCGCCCACGTACGCCGTATCCGTGTTGTAGTCCACCCATGGTGAGGAATTCGTATTGGTCGCGCTGCTTTCGATGGTGAGCGTGGTCATGCAGCCCGCCGTCGTCGGCGTCGCGCACGGGGTCGGAGTCTGCGGACTCAACACCGTCCCCACTTGCGGGGGAGTTGCGCCGGGCGTCGGAATCGGATTCGGTAGCACCAGGACGTGGAAGTAGGAAGCCCCGCCCGTGCTTTCCACGAACGCCACCTTCGTCCCGTCTTCCGACAGCGTCGGCGACGTCCGGATCTGCCCGCCCTTATTCGCCGTGTTGTAGGCGAACGCGACCCACGGCGTTCCGCTATTGCACTTCGGACTGGCTTCCGTGTACAGGTTGTTGATCCCGACCAGGTTGGCCTGCGTCCCTGAAGCCACGGTCAGCCCAAACAGAACGTAATCGGAATTGCAACTCTCCGAGCCTGCGTCAAATCGGTATTTCGCAGGAAACATATTCTGCGGCACGTACCCATTCTCGAGCGAAACCGCCCAGTCGATCTTCATTCGGCGCGGAATTCGGCGCGGAGGCCACCGCACACTTATGCGTGCGTTTTCCACCGCCACTTGCCGCATCACCATGTTGTAAACATGCCGCGGGTCCCGCGCTCCCGCCGCCAGAATATCCTCGGCGCGCGTGCCCGGCATCAACAAGTGCCGCGAACTCCAGTCCTGCGGATACCCCAGGTGCGTCTGCCCATCGCTGGCGGCCGCCGAGGAGGTCCTCTCCATCCGTGCTTGCCCCGAAAGCGGAATGCCAAGCAGGAGCAACCCAGCCGCCACACCGAACCAACGGAATGCGCACGCTTGCATGGTATCCCCCCTAAACTTTCATCTTCATCCGGGAAGCCGCCCTAGCGACCTGTCCACGGCGCGCTCGCCAACCTGCTCGCCAGGTCCCCAGATATACAATTCTAAGGAGGCCCAGATCAGAACCACAGAGAAAAAACGGGAATCCAAGGTGACCTAAGTAACGCGCACGCACCATGCTACGAAGTCTTCCGGTTGTTCCGGCAATGCGACTGCGTCGAGTTCACCTTCCCGCACGCCAGCGCCATCGTCTCAAACACGCGCTCGAACCGGAACGCCGGCTTCTGATAGGGTTTTCGGCTGCGCGTTGGCTCGGATTTCGCACGCGCAGCTGCTTCCGCCTTGGGTGGCTCCCCGCCCCTCCCCTTCCTCACACCCATGCACCGCCCCCTCTACCGGGATTCATGTTCGGATGGTTCCTTGCCGAGGTCGCCAGCGTCTCGCGTTGAAAGCGCGCCCGGGGTTCTTTGGAGAGTTCTTCAGGGAGGGACTTCCGCGCGACAAATCGGTGCAGTCGCGCGTCTTTCGCTTTGCACAGCACCGCTTTGTACACCACACGTGTGCAGCCACCGCCAAACTCCTCGACGATGCGGTAGTGCAAGGTGTTCTGGTAGATCATTGAAGACGGTTTGGGCCTGCGTTCGCTCCATCTTAAGGGCGCGGCATACGCTCGTCAAGCGAAGGACCCAGTCAGGCACGGGTGCGTTGAAGCCAGAACAGGTCATAACGGGAATCGTGTCGAAGCGGTCGTGAATCCGGTGAATCGGCGAGTCTGGAACCCCACGGGAAGAGCCGAATTTACATTTCCCGCCGGCCTTCCATGGCCTTCAGCATGGTGACTTCGTCGGTGTATTCGATGTCGCTCCCGACCGGAATGCCCATGGCGATGCGAGTGATGCGCAGCCCCTGCCGCTTTAATTGCTGGGCGAGGTAGGTGGCGGTGGCTTCTCCTTCAACCGTGGGATTGGTTGCCAGAATCACTTCTTCGATTTCGCCGCGGTCGACGCGGGTCATTAAATTTGCGATCCGTAATTGCTCGGGACCCACCCCATGCAAGGGCGAAATCGAGCCGTGGAGCACGTGGTAGACGCCGTTAAAATGGCGCGTCTTCTCGACGGCGGCAATGTTGGTCGGCTCCTCGACCACGCAGACCAGTTTTTGATTCCGGGTAGGACTGGTGCAGTAGTCGCAGGGATCGACGTCGGTGATGTTGTTACAGATCGAGCACAGGTGCAACTTGGCCTTCACATCGCGGACGGCGGAGGCTAGAGCTTCGGCGTCATCCGCGCTCGAGCGCAGAATATGAAAGGCGAGGCGCTGCGCGCTCTTGTTGCCGATTCCCGGCAGCTTTTTGAGTTCGTCGATGAGGCGGGTCATGGGTTCGGCGAAGCGAGACATAAGATTTGTAATTGGTGATTTGTAATTGGTAATTGGAAACCGGCTGTTCTGGCCGTCTGGGTCCAAATTACCAATTACAAATTACCGATTACAAATTCCCCGCGAGTCCACCGAGCATTCCGCCCATGGTCGACTGCATCGCTTGATCGACTTTGCGCCCGGCTTCGTTTAGGGCGGCCATCACCAGGTCCTGCAGCATCTCCACGTCGCCGGCTTTGATCGCTTCCGGATCGATGGCGATGGCTAGTACCTGCTTGCGGCCATCCATTTTGACGGTGACCGTGCCGCCGCCGGCCGAAGCCTCGACCACGGTCTGCTCCATCTTTTTCTGCAGCGTCTCGTACTGCTGCTTGGCTTGCGACATTAGTTCTTGCAGATTGAATCCAGACATAAGAGAATTTGTAATTGGTGATCTGTAATTTGTAATTTGAAGTGCAGCAACGCACAGTCGGCTTTTCAATTACAAATTACAAATTACAAATTGAACTCATCCTTTCTCCCGATAATCAATCACGGTTCGGATTTCCGCTCCGAACTTTTCTTTCATGCGTTGCACGATGGGGTCCTGTTCGGCGCGGCTGCGGGCGCTTCCGTTCGATGAAGAACGGCGCGCCGGAGACACCACCTGCGGCGCTCCGCCGGGCTCTATCTGCATCTTGATTGGTCTCCCGGCCAGACCGCTGGCGGCGGCGGCGGCGATGCGGCGCGCGTCGGCGGGGAATGACATTTCGATCATCGTGCCGGAAGCCGCTACCTTGGCGATCAGCGCATTTCCGTTCAGGCTCCACTCCGCGTTTTCTAATAGGGAAACTAGCATTTGCTGATTGCCCAGCGCGTGGAGAACGACGTCGCGAAGCGACTCTGCGTTGACCTCGGGCCTCGCCTCGGCTCTCACTTCGACCTTTATTTCTCTACGCTCGACTGGTTGCGAGTCGGGTGCTGGCGATAACTCCGCAACGGCTGGCGCGGCTGATCCCATGATGACGATGTTGGCGCTGGTCAAACCAGACGGGTGTGTGGCACGGACACTCCCTTCGACTGCGCTCAGGGCATGCTTGTCCGCGAATGCTGCGGTATCGCCGGACGCCTCCGCTTTGGGACTGCCTTTTCGCGCCGAGTCGGCCGCGAACGGCGACACCGAACTCGATCGCGCCGATGTGGCAGGCTCACTGCGCCGGGCTTCCGTGGGCGAAGCGAGAACCGGCCGGGGTGTGGTGCGGGCTGGTCCAGAAACGGACGCCGCCGCCTCGCTCAGCAACTGCTCGATCGGCAGCAGACGTTGCGCGTGCGCCATTTTCAGCAGTCCCAGTTCAAGGTGGAAGCGCTGTTCCTGGCGGTATCCGAGTTCTCCATGAGTACGCAGCATGATTTGCAAATGCCGCGTCAGGTCTTCCTCGGTGAACAGGTCGGCGATGCGGGTTACGCGGGCGCGCTCATCGGACGAAATCTGCAGGAGCGCCGAAGCCTTGCCCGCGATCTTCGCTACGGTGACATTGCGCAGGAAGCGCACCAACTGGCGCGCGAAATGGGTGGGACTGTGCCCTTCGCCGATCAGTTCGTCAACCAGCACAAGAATTTTCTCGCTCGAACTTTCCGCGACGGCCTGCATTATCGTTTCCAGCGCCGCTGCCGGAGCGGAACCGATCAGGCTGCGCACGGAATCGTGCGTGAGGTGGTCGGAGGTGGAGGCGATTGCCTGGTCGAGGATGGAGAGCGCGTCGCGCATCGAGCCGTCGCCCGCTTCCGCCAACAGGGCGAGGGCGTCTTCGTCGGCGGGGATCTTCTCTTTCGCCACGATGTCGCGGAGTTGATCCATTATGTCTTCGAACTTCATCGCGCGATAACTGAAGTGCTGGCAACGCGAGCGGATGGTCTGCGGAATATCCTCGGGCTGGGTGGTGGCCATCATGAAGATGACGTGGCTGGGAGGCTCCTCCAGCGTTTTGAGCAGCGCATTGAAGGCCGCGTCGGTGATCTGGTGCGCCTCGTCGAGGATGTAGATTTTGAAGCGATCGCGCGCCGGACGGTAGCGCGCCGCCTCGCGCAATTCGCGGATCTCGTCGATTCCGCGATTGGTGGCAGCGTCGATTTCGATTACGTCCACCGAGTTGCCGGCGCGAATCTCGGTGCAGGAATCGCAAATGCCGCAGGGCTCGGCCACCGGCTTCTCTGAGGAGCGGCAGTTCACGGCCATCGCCAGGATACGCGCGACCGTCGTCTTGCCGATTCCGCGATGGCCGCTGAAAATATAACCGTGCGCGATGCGTTCCTGCGCGATCGCATTTTGCAGGGTGCGGGTGACGTGTTCCTGGCCGACGACGTCGGAGAATTTCTGCGGCCGGTATTTGCGCGCGAGGACCTGGTAGCTCATCGGAGACCACGATTATACAGTTTCGCGTGCGTGCCGCTTCGGGCCGCGAGCTTCGAGCTTGGAGCTGCGGGGCATCCGGTTTGCTCGAAGCCCGCAGCTCGAAGCTCGCGGCCCAGCAACACGAAATTAGCCACTACCCGCGCGCCGACAACTTGCGCCGACAACTTGCGCGGTGGAGTCGGGCGGGGTACGCTCTTAGATCGAGTTTTACCGCGATGATTGGGAGAAGAAGCGCTTATGCAGCTGAGAATGAGCACACGATCGGTGGAGGGCGTGCTGGTGGTGGATTGTAGCGGTCGAGTTGTGTTCGGCGAAGAATCGGCCAGCCTGCGCGACACGGTCAAGAAACTGCTGGCCCAGAGCCCGAAGGTTGTGATGAATTTGCGCGAAGTGAATTACATCGATAGCGGCGGGCTTGGAACGCTGGTTTCGCTTTACACGAGTGCCCGCAACGCCGGCGGCGCGGTGAAACTGGCGAGGCTGAGCCAGCGTGTAGGTGATCTGCTCCAGATCACCAAGCTGCTCACCATTTTTGAAGTGTTCGACGATGAAGAAACGGCGGCTAAGTCCTTCAAGAAAGATGCGGCTTAGGTAGTTCACCGGGCCTCGGTCGAGGCCCGGTTCCTTTTCCTGAAGGTCGCAGCGAGACGACTAGTTGGGTCGAAGCGGCTCGCCTGTATTTACTGGACGTCGGTCAATGGCAGCCACTGTGGAGGAAGCCCACCGCCCGGTTGGTCCACGAGCACCATGGTGCTAATCATTCCGGCCGTCCCCTGAGGATAGTCCTGGCTGAGGATTATCTGGCAGGTTCCCGCGTAGGTCGCGATCACCGAATACGGGGCTGGGGCAACGCTTGCGTAGGAGGGGCTCGCAGCCTGGAAGTTAATATTGGTAAATGTCTTGGTCGGAACACTGCAAACGTCCGTGAGCGGCGGGATAATATAGATATCCACGGCGGCTGTGCTCGGCGACGCGTGGATGATGCGGAATTCGACGTTGCCCGAGGTGGGCGCGGTGTTGTTATCGGTGAACTGCAAAGCGGTCGGGGGGGAGGCATATCTTCCGGCCAGTACCACCGTGTACTGCGACGCACCGCCAAAGCTAATCGAAGTGGATGGGATGACTGGCGTGGTCGTGCCAGTTTGAAACACTTCGATCGAGTCACTGCCCGCCGATACCTTCTGGTAGCCAGAGGATGGCTCAACACTGCCGAAGGTTCCGAAAGCGAAGGGGGTGGTAAATGCGTTGATTCCATTGACATCAACATCGAGACCAACCGGAGCGTCGGGGATGGCATCGACGACTCGAAACTGCGAACTGCTTGAACAGCTGGTGGTAAAGAAAGTCGAGGCTGCAAGAGCCAACGCAAGGGGCAGGGCTTTCAACAAGCGAAACATGCTTATTCTCCAAAAGGCAGTTTTGGTGGTGAGTAAGAATATGGGATGCACACATCGTAATCGCAGGTTTTACGGGCGTGTGTAAATTTTTGTATTTGTGAATCTAGGTTAACATGAGTGTCCCGTAATATTGTCCGGTAGGTATTGAGCCGTGAATCGGCAATCTCCATCCAATCCCGCTCAACCCATGCTCGGTCAATCCGGGTCCCGGAGAAGCCTGCCGGAGGATAAGCGTGCTCGCGTCGTGCGCTGCATTCGCGCTTTGCCGGCGGGAACGGTGTCGAGCTACGGAGCTTTAGCCAAGGCTGCGGGCTGGCCCGGCGCCGCGCGTCAAGTTGTGCGCATCCTGCAACAGGTTCCTGGATTGCCCTGGCACCGCGTGGTCGGTTCGGGCGGGGCCATCAAACTGAGCGGAGAAAATGCCGCCGAACAAAAATTTCGCCTGCGCATGGAGGGTGTGACCTTCCGAGGGGCGCGCGTGGATATGAAACGGCACGAGTTTCAATTCCAAAAAGTGAAGGGCGCACGCAGCAGGAGCGTTAACCACCAAGGACACGAAGGAACACGAAGGTTAAATTCCCCAGGGTTTCCTTCGTGAACCTTCGTGTCCTTGGTGGTTAAAGGCTTAAGCGTGCTGCGGCAGATTTCCTTCCAGCAAGTCGTGCAGCCGGCTCGCCGGACAGCGCAATCCGATATAGAAACTTCCGAACAGAGCATAGACGGCGCTGACGTGGTCGAAGCGCATCTCGTAGATCAGCTTTTTGAAAACCAGGGGATCGTCGGCGAAGAGGTCGACGCCCCACTCCCAATCGTCAAAACCAATGGAGCCGGTGATGATCTGTTTCACCTCTCCGGCATAGCGGCGTCCGACGAGGCCGTGTTCATTCATCTGGCGCTGGCGTTCTTCCATGGGGAGCGTGTACCAGTTCTTGTCTTCGCCGCGCCGCCGGTCCATTGGATAAAAGCAGATGTAGCGGTTCGGCGGCATCGCCGGAAACAGCCGCGGCTTCATCGCTTCTTTCTGGCGCGCGATGGTTTCCTGGATGGCGCGCTTCCATTCCTCCGAGTGCGGTTCCACGCCGCGATCGGCGAGAGCCTTGTAAGTCTTCAGCGACGACTCATACAGCCCCAGCTCAATCACCGACAAATAGGAAGTCGCAGGCTCCAGGAAATCATTGAGTCGAAGCCGCGCCAGGTCGAGCTCCGCCTGATTGAGCTGGTCGAAGCTGGCGCGGAAGTGGACCAGCATCAGATCCCCTTTGTGTCCCAGCAGTGAGAACAGCGCCGACTGCCCATCGGCCTTGCCTTCCATCTCGGCCAGCAGCCGCGCGGCTTCGGCGGCGATCTCGCGACGGGCGTTGTCAGAGGTGGAGCGCCATGCGGTCCAGCGGAAGCGCATCATCTGGTGGAGCGTGGCGTAGCCTTCAAGCGTCAGCGGCACAGCGGGGAGTTGCCCGGCGGCAACCGGGAGAGTTGCGGGATGAGTTGGATTCATGGACTTATTGTAAACATGATTGAATCATTGAGGCATTGAGACATTGAATCGTTGCCCCGATGCCCAATGATTCAATACCTCAATGATTCAATGACTCAATGCCTCACCCGACGTACCCTGGCCGCCACGGGATGCGCATTGCTCCAGTGTGCGCCGGTGTGCTAAAAGCAGCTATATGCGCAAATGGATGAGCGAGCGTTTGAAGCGCCGCAAGAAGGCCGGAGACGGCCCCACCAAGGAAGGAACCAAAGCACCCGAGCCCTTGCAGCCCAGGTTCTACGATAACGAGCCCGCCGCGCCTCTTGAAGTTCCCGCCGAGGCTCCGGTAGTCGAGTCGCGGCGCCCGTCTAGACGCGCGCCGGAGCCGGAGCCCGCACCGGAGCCCGTTTCGGCGCCAGCCGAAGCATCGGCGGCAGGTGAGCCGCGACCACGAACGTCTCGCCGTCGTCGCAGCCGCGGAGGTCGTGGCGGATCTCGTCGACGCCCGGTAGCTGCTGCGCCCGCAGTGGCCGCAGAACCGTCGGCGGGAGAACCGCCCCCAGCAGAAGCATCCGCCGCGGAACCAGCGGTTGCCGGGACGTTGCCGCCGGAATCGTTGTCAGTTCAAGCTGTGCCAGTTCCAGTTGTGCCAGTTCCAGTTGTGCCAGTTCCAGCTGCGCCGGCCGAAGCTGCGCCGGCTCCCGCCCGCGCCAGCAAGGGAACGGTAGTCCTGGCGATCGGGTTGCCGGGATCGGGCAAGAGTTCGTGGTTCAAGCGGCACAGCATTCATCCGCTTTCGAGCGATCTGTTGCGCGAACTTCTTTTCGATGATGCGCAGGAGCAGCGCTTTCAGGATCTGGTGTTTTCCAACCTGCGATCAATGCTGAAGGCGAGGTTGATTGCCCGCCGTCCCATGAACTACGTGGATGCGACGAACCTTACGCCCCACGACCGCCATAGCTGGATCAAGCTGGCCAAGGATTACGGCTACGATGTGCAGGGCTTGTTCTTCGATGTCCCGCTGGAAGTTTGCCTGGAACGCCACCGGCGCCGTGGCCGCGTGGTCCCGGAAGATATCATGCGCAAGATGGCAAGCAAGTTGAAGGCGCCGGCCTTCGAGGAGGGCTTCTCGAAAATCACCGTCGTCCGGGTGAAACAGAAAGAGGCGGCGGCGGGGTAGAGACGGCGGAGACAGTCGGCGGTCGTTAGTCGTTAGTCGTTCGCGGTTTGCCAACGACTAACGACCGCCGACCAACGACTCACCCCTTCAGATAGGGCAGCAGTTCTCGAAACGCGGGCGCGCCCGACGAGCGCAGCAGTTCGTAGATCATCATTTCGGTCGAGGAAAGAACGGCTCCGGCGGCGCGCATGCGATCCAGTCCAATGCGCCAGTTTAATTCTGTCCTCGAGCTGACGGCATCGGAAGCCACGTGCACCAGATAGCCCTCCCGCAGCGCCCCCATCGCCGTCTGCATCACGCAGATATGCGTTTCCATGCCGCACAGCAGTACGGTCGTCCGTGGGCCCGGCAAGCGCTTCAGCAAGGAGCAGAACACGTCGCTGCCGAAGCAGGAGAACATCAGCTTGTCGATGGGCGGATTGTCCGGCAACATGGACGCAATGCCCGGCACGGTGTTGCCCAAGCCCTTCGCGTATTGTGTCGTCACCAGCGCTGGGATCTTCAGGATTCCAGCCAGGCGAATCAGCAACTGCACATTTCGCACCAGCCGTTCTTTTTCCCAGATCGGCGGCAGCAATTTCTCCTGCATG